>Ga0209292_1000018_pt1 | contig 255194 bp, 176 predicted proteins | sample GOMGulsemesocosm_2_FD_184634 | JGI IMG/M metagenome (GOLD analysis project Ga0209292, IMG submission 184634) | Methane-oxidizing microbial communities from mesocosms in the Gulf of Mexico - GOM9C Gulf of Mexico (SPAdes) (version 2) | ecosystem: Environmental > Aquatic > Marine > Cold seeps...
GAAGTTACATTAACAAATACTACAATGTTTCGAGGATGCATTCAGGGATAAACTATTGTTCTCCAATAGAATATGAAGCCCTAGCAGCGTAAAATAAAATGTGTCCGTTTTATCGGGGGTAGATCACTGTTACAACTTTCGAAGAATTGAGCTACCAACCAATCTCTACTTGTCCAGATGATTTAAGGGAAAGAGTTGAAGATGTGTTTAATCTTATTAAAATTGGTGTAAAAGCTTCTAATTCAAAGCTTGCAGAAGCGTTCGGTGATGTCATTAGCTATTCGTCATATGCAGGACAGGTTCCTATTGAATCACAAAGTAAGTTAATTAATTGGATCATGACCACATACGATGAAAATGATGTAAAGTATGTTGATGCTGTCGCCAGTGTTTTATGTATGTGTAATTCTAAAATTGCATTAGATGGACTTGTTAACCTATTAAAATTAACAAACAATTCTAATTCTATAACACTACTCAACCAAGCAGTTTTGGAAGTGGATGTTGCCACATAACAAGCACTTCAAACGGAACAAAAACAGTTGGTTAGGTTCCGCTTCGCTTCACATTTTAACCAACAATTTTTGTCCGCTTAAGTGGGCGTTATATTTTAAATCAGACTTCAAGGATAATCTCAGATGAGTAATGGAATAGTCGTAACATCACAAAGCCAAGTAGTTACTGGAGTAGATCAATTTTCAACTGGTTTATCTACATATCTAACTGAACTAGGGTTACCAAATCATAACGTACTAGTACCCGTACCAGAAAGATCACGTGTTATAAATAACCTTCCAGAAGTAATTAACCTCGTAGATTCAAGGCAAAGAAACACCTCGATATACTTATCAAAATTTATTGCAGCATGTGGAGCTGGACTTTTTGATGCTGCCTTAAATTTCATTTGGGATGAAACTGTAGTTAGCCTTAGAAAAAAAGTAATTCAGTTTGACCTTGAGTACTTTTATGACAGTGTTGTGACTGATGAAAATAGAAGAAAAAAGCTAAATGATGAAGAAGATTTAGTCAAACTTGATGAATGGGAGCTAGTTAGAGGTTGCCATTTGACCGGAATATTATCAGACATTGGTTTTAAGCATTTAGACTATATCCGTGATATGAGAAATTGGGCGAGCGCTGCTCACCCTAATCAAAATGATTTAACTGGTTTTCAATTAATATCTTGGTTAGAAACATGTATTAAAGAAGTAATTGGCAAAGAACCTGAAGGCCCTGTAATTGAAATAAAAAGGTTTCTAGGGTGTATTAGAAATAACAACTTAACGTCAGCTGATGCTCAGCCTATTAATGCGGGCATTGAACATCTTCCATCTGATCTGGGTACATCATTACTTCGCACGTTGTTTGGGATGTATACGGGTAGTAATGCAAGCGTACAATTAAAAAGCAACATAAAATTGGTTTGCGCTACAGCATGGAACATAAGCCCTGATGAAGTTAAATATGAATGTGGTTTTAAATATGCGACATTCGCATCAAATGCTGAAATAGAAAGAAGAGACACCGCTCGTGAGTTTTTAACCTTAGTAAACGGACTACCATTCTTACCAAGCGACACTTTGGCTGTCGAGTTGTCAGAAAAAATTAACAATCTATATACTGCACATACTGGCTTTAACAATTTTCACAATGAACCATCTCATGCACGCATACTAGACTCCTATGTGTCATCTACTGGCGCTATTCCAGATTCGGTACGAAGAAATTATGTTAAAACTGTTGTAATGGCAAAGATTGGAAATGGGCATGGCATATCAAGTATGTCAGTTTCATACTATGACAGTATGTTACAAAAGTTTGGAGAATCAGAAATTAAAGAGTTTGTATCTTTGTTAGAAGATCGTGAACTTTCCTCACGTATAACTTTAACCTCATGTGGTACTGGTTATAAAGTTTTAGCAAATTATTTTCTTTCTAGAACTACAAATCAAATTTCACAGCAAGCAATACAAGCAATAGACCAAGCGTCTGGGCCGCAGCTACCCAACTTAGGAAAAGACACTAGGTACAAGCAATTAATTAGTAGCTATGCATAATAAAATATAACAAGTTGCTTAAACGGAAAAATAACAGTTGGCCATCGCTTCGCGATTATAGCCAACCATTATTTTCCGCTTAGCAAAGCGTTATTTGGCAACACGAAATCAACTAAATATTTATTTGTAAAAGCTGTATTTTCTAAATTGGTTTGGTGGGTTACGCCTCAGTTTTCGCCTAGCCGTTTTGGTGTTCATCGCTAATAGACTTTACGCTTTTTAAGACACTTTGCGGTAAAGCTATTAACTTTGTTCTAGCTTTCGTGTTTGGCTCAAAATCACTGTTTGGTTAGTCGTGTTGCTGGGCATTTTTTAGCTCTACTGTCGGGCTGCCAAATTTATTAAAGCTCTTGTTATCGTTAGTGTTTCTCGCTACCATCAAATAACAAGGTAATTCAAACGGACACGTACAGTTTGCTCGCGCTCCGCGCAGTTTAGCAAACAGGACTTAGCCGCTTAATATAAGCGTTATGTGTTCATTCAATGTGGTGAGATTATGGATAATATCAAAGTAAATTTACATGCATGTAAGCATTGCAATGAAACTGGTACTTGCACCTCCAATGAGAGTGAAAGCAGTTGTGTTGCGTGTATTAAATACCATGAGCTTAATAAAAGAAAAACATACACAGGGTTAGCTTGTGGGACTTGTGGTGGGCTTGGTCAATCTGAGCCTATGACTGAAAGGTTAAACAAAAGAGTTAAACCATTATTAGCCTTAAGTATCGTATTATGTTTAATGATTTGTACAATGGTTTTAGCATTTACAAATAATCCTCATTTTGCGACATTCTTAGCATTTTCAGCAACGTTGATCGGTAGTGTAACAACATTTTACTTTAGCAGTGTCAAAAAAAACACATAACAAATAAGAATAGGTGTCGCGTAGCCGACACCTTATTCGGGTGTTGGACAAGCCCGGAGCCTGCTTTATAGAGTAAATAGCGTGATTGATTTTCAAGGTGGGTTACCCTTGTATGTAAATACAAGGCGCATTGAGCCAAAGAGATAAAACTGATGTTTCACTCCTGTTAATTCAGCTACTTATTCATAGGTTGCTTATCTCCTCTTATTTGATAACCAATAACATTTCCCTTATCTCCCATTTTATTAACCCGCTCTAATGATCCCCGTACATAACATATAATGCTGACAGCACGGGAAAACCCGTTTTGCTTTGGGCTTTAATGGCGTGATACTGGGCGGTAAAAGGTGATTGAAATCGGTCAGTAAAAGCTGTATCAACAGCCGTACCTTTCTTGCACCGGAGGATAAAATCCCGTAATCACGAACGCGCTGTAATCCTTTAGGTAACACATGTTGCAAGATGAGCAGCAGAAACTTCAAGGTGGATAATGTCCGCGTTTTCGTTGTTTTCGTTGCGCTATCTACATAACGAAACGTGACGCTTGTTTTGTCATGGCTGATAATATCCTTATCCGCTAAAACACCGCGATAAAGGTATCTTGATAGGTATTTTAACGCCGATAAGCCATAGCCCACTTTTGTACAGTCCACGACCGACTTCTTCGATATCTGTTTTATCTGCGTGAGTGATAAGTCAGGATGTTTATTAATGGCATCAAGCATCCTTGCTCGCCAGACTTTAGCGAGCGCAAAGGCATTAAATAAGTAACCTGATTTTCCCTTCCTCCATTAATTCTTCTTCGCATCATAACCGCCATTAGCGACAATAATATGTAAATGAGGATGAAGCTCATGTTGTCGACTGTGGGTATGTAAAACAGAAGTAAAACCTATTGCGCCTAAGTTATTTCGTTTGGCAAAGTCCTTTAAGAGTGAAGCACTGATACTAAACATCAGTTGATATAGGGCTTTAGGTCGCTTGCGAGCTAACGCTCTTAACTGATAGGGCAAGGTAAATGTTGCCGTGAAATATTCAACAGGTAAGCTTTTTTGTTTTTGTCTTTCAAGCCACGTTGAGGTTGTGCTTTGTTGGCATTGTGGGCAATGTCTATGCCCACAAGAAAGTGCTGGCTGTCATGATGCTCACACGATGAACAGGCCCAGAGTGATTTTCCTTGCTGCCCTGTTTTACATGATAGCATGGCAAAAATCGCTTTGCGCATATCAGGTGATAGTTGACTGCTATACTGAGTTTCAAGGGCTTGGTTATATTGACGTAACAACTCGATAAACGTACTCATTTTAAAGTCCATTCGATACTGAGTTTATTCGTCAGTTGGTTAACCGCCTTGGTTATATCATGCTGCTTAAGTTTGGTTAGTTGAGTGTATTTTTCGGTGGTATTAAGACTGGCGTGTCCCAATAGATGCTGCAACGAGCGTAAATCAAGCCCTTGATCTAATAAATGCGTCGCAAAGCAATGCCTGAGATTGTGTGGGCTGATATTTTTATGAATACGACAATCAACCAGTACATTTTGTAAGGACTTTTGAACAGAGCCTTTATCCATATGGCTGTGTCATGCACTTCCTTTGGCAGTAAAAATCAAACGCTCGTGGCGATGGATTTTCCAGTAATTCCTCAGGGCGAATAACGTGCGCGCTGGCATAGGCACTAGCCGGTCTTTTCCTCCCTTTACATCACGAACATGCACCTGCATTTGTAAGCTATCAATATCATGAACAGTTAAATTGAGTCCTTCACTCAAGCGCAATCCCATACTGTAAAGCGTTAAAAAGAAAACGTAATAACGTAACTGCTTGGTGTTGTTAATGGCTCGGCCCACTTGAGCTGAGGTAAGAATGTCGGGTAAGCGTTTGACTGCGGTGGTTTAACAATGGATAGCCATTCCCATTGTTTATTTAAGGTGTAACAGTAAAAGAATTGCAATCCATTGTGGCCAAGTTTAATGGTGCTCCATGAGTGCGTTTGAATGAGTTGGTTGAAATATGTTTTAAGCTCTAGTACCGAGAGGCAATCAGGAGACTTATCAAAAAAGGTGGTGATACGACGTACTGCACGGGCATACGCATCAATAGTTGAAGGTCGTTTACCTTGCAGTCTTAAGTTAATAAGATGTTGTTCATAAAGATAATTATAGCGCTGTGCTTGTGATGACTTCATGGGTATACTCCAATAACGCATCATCGATATGATAATGCGTTATTGGAGTATGAAAGGTTGTGTGAAAAACCTCTACCGCAGAGCGGCTTCGTTCAACAAGTTGCTTAAGTTCGTTCGTAAACTCACTGGGACAATTAACAGTTGGTTTGGCGCTTCGCGCAAGTTTAGCCAACAGTCAATTGTCCCTTAGCAAGGCTTTATGTTTTTATTAAGGATATAGGTGTTAATAATGGAAGAGAATACATTAGATTTATACAAATGTTTATCTTGTCAGGCTATTGGAGAGCATAATCATTATACAAATCAGGACGGTGATATAAATGAGAATGACTGGGCTAGTTACACAGAACATCTTGAATGTGAAAATCAAGACTGTGGAGAAGTTGAAACTATAGAAGGAATTATCGATGGAGGAGAAAATATTGATATTGCTAGCTGGATTACTTTTGAAAAAGCCTATAAGGAACATGAGCCAATAGTTCACCAAAATATCATATCAACAGACAACCTTAAAGAAATTAAAAGTATAGAAGCGAAAGGCAAAGAGGGAGAATATGCATTTAACAATTGGCTTAATATAAATGGCCTTTCATATTTGTATGTCGATCAATCAGTTGACACGTTTTCAACATTATTTAAAGGTAATGTTAAAAGACCTGATTTTCTTTTAATGCTTGAGTCTATAGGTATGCTTGCAGTCGATGTAAAGAATTATACTCAATCTCAAGGTACTTACACTTTAAATATGGAATCAGAATTCCTACGCTCTATTTCTTTCGAAAGGTTATTTAGAATTCCATTATGGTACGCATATAAATCCGAAAAAAATGGTGAAACAATTTGGTTCTGGATTAGCGCTCTTAAAGCTATCGAAGTTGGAAGCATGTCAATTAACAATGACTCTGGTGAGAAGTTTTTAAGAATAGATGTGAAGCATTTTGAAGAAATAAAAACTAACCATGATATAGGGAAACTCTATACCCATAGACTCCCTTCTTTGAAAAATTTATCTATTTAACATACAAACATAACAAGATACTATGGCGTCAATAGTTGATTAATAACTTTTGGCGCTTCTCATTTAACTCCGTCTCTGAGTATTGAATTTAAGATGATCCTCCCCCGATAAAACGGACACCAAAATCTAACTAAAGATGAGGTGTCTTATGCCCAAGCACAATAATCCAAGACGAATTTGGAAGTATTCAAATGACTTCAAAGTCAACGCTATTCAATTAAGTTATGTTGTTGGCGTCATAATCAAATCAGTCGCTGAAAAACTCGACATACACCCGTTTCTGCTGTCACGATGGCGAAAAGAATATCGCGAAGGAATCATTGTGGTTGAAAATATTGGAACACCCAAAGGAATTAACTAGGACAGTCGCTTAAACTGGAGGAATATAAACCTCTAAGCTAGGGTTAATGAATAATCCATATTCGAGAGGCTCTGTAATGACAACGGCAAGAAAGCAATTAATTAACTTAACTGATATACCTTAAGTAAATAATTAGATAACTAAATATCGATATAAATACATGACTAATTTAGTTATTAGTCTATTTTAAACTCAACTTTAATTTTTAATTTAGCGATCAATTTATGTTAATAAAAAACCATGCATTCATTAAGGCATGGTTTTTTGTGCGGAAACTTTATAATACTTAAAGATCTGATAATTAGAGTTCAGGTTATTTAGTGTTTAATTCAATTTTAAATACTGTTGCCATGCTGTCTGTTTGTTTCGAAGGCGGGGTGATCACCAAACCATCATTGCCTAGTGACCATGTAATCACTTCACTCGATCCCAGAGCCGTTACTTTAGTTATATCAATACCTGCGGTAACTTTTTCTTTAGCCCAAGCAGTTAGGAGTTGTTTACCTGCCGGTGTCCCTAAGAAAATAGCATAAATTATATTGTCTTTGGTGGTATAACGAATATCTTGGTTTGTATACTTAACCTTGGCAAATTCTCTATGATTTTTAAAGTGACCTTCAGGCTCTTTGGTTGGCCCTTCTCCAAAGGTATACCAAGGGCGAGTGGCATATATTGCTTCGCCGTATTTATCTAACCAAGCCCCCATCTTTAACAGTACGGTTTGCTGATTTTGGGGAATAATGCCATTAGCTTTAGGTGATACATTCAGCAACATAGTGCCATTTTTACTGACCACATCAATGAGTACATGTAATACGTCTTGCGCCTTTTTAACACGTAAATTTTCAGTGTAAGACCAACTACCTTTACTAATAGTTTCATCAGTCATCCAAGGTTGCTTACCAATATGATTTCTTCGTGATTTCTCTAGGTCGTCCACACTAAATGATAGGGGTAAATCGTTTTGCTTTCTGATAATCACCACTTCTTTATTAAGTTTGTTCGCTTCATTTAAATAATAAGCAGCAAACTTTTTTCTGTAATTTTCAGGCACTTGGTTTAACCAAGAGTCAAACCAAACTATGTCAGGTTGATAGTTATCAATCACTTCCTTTAGTTTACCAAACCAAATTTTCTCATTCCATTCATCTTCAGGCATATTACCGTATAACAACGCAAGTTCTGGATCTGTGTTAGCTGGTGGCGTATCTTCAAAATAAGGGAAGTGAGTGCGGCTGAATCGTTCACCGGGCTTATTTTCTGTTTTCTTATTTGTGGAATTGTAGCGCTGTAAGTTTTTAGAATGATGGAAAGTAGTAATGAACTTCATGCCTTGCGCGCTAATCGCTTTTTTAAGCTCGCCAGTTACATCAACTTTAGGTCCTCTATCCATTGAATTCCATGGTGTTAATTCACTGTCCCACATAGCAAAACCATCATGATGTTCAGTTACTGGCCCCGCAAACTTAGCACCTGCTTTTTTAAATAGTTTGGCCCATGCTTGTGGGTCAAAGTGCTCACCTTTAAACATTGGCACAAAATCATGGTAGCCAAAGTCATTTAGTTCGCCATATGTTTCAATATGGTGCTTGTTCTCTTTACGATCTTTAAAGTGCATGTTTCTTGGGTACCACTCTGTGCCAAATGCCGGTACTGAATATACGCCCCAGTGCAAATAAATTCCCAGTTTGGCGTCTTGATACCATTTAGGCGCAGCTTCATGATTTGCTAATGAATGCCAATTTTCTTGATAACTTTTTTCTTGAACGACACTCGCGGTAACTGGCAACGAATTTTGTTGGCTAATATTTGCTGTTGAGCATGATGAGATTACGCCCAATGCGATAATGCTTGAGAGGGTTCGTTTAAAGGTATTCATTTTTTATATTATCCTAGATAAAATGACGACAGTAACTCGTTAGGTGATCGATAAATTCTTCACAGGGTTAGTCATGGTAAAAAAGACCAGTATTAATAATGATGTTAATAAGGGGTTATAAGATAAGTTCATACTTTTATCTCCGATGGGATTGTCGTAATTATTTAACGTTAAGGTCCCTATTTACTTGCCAAGTACGGTAAATGACCATTGCTATATTATGACCGTAAATCGTGCCTTAGTGGTTTTTATAAACAATAAACCATGTTTGGCAGTGGTTGCTAGTGACTTGTTTATGTATTTAGTATCAAGGTGTCGTAACGAGTTATACTTGCGACAGCTTGATACAATTTAATTTTATTCCCTGGTCTATTTTCGTTATTCTATTTTGGTTATAGTGACGTTAGTTTATATAGGTAATAGGTGGCATTTTGACTCATATTTTAATTGTGGATGACAACGCAGATATTCGACAACCATTGCAACGCTATCTAACTGATCATGGTTTACGAGTAACGTGTGCAGACGGTGGCCTTGCTATGCGTGAAACACTCAAGAACAGTGCAATTGATTTGATACTGCTCGATATTATGATGCCAGGTGAAGATGGCTTATCATTATGTCGCTTTGTTCAGAGTACACTTAAAATACCGGTTATTTTATTAACCGCTTTATGTGAAGATGCCGATAGAGTTGTTGGCTTAGAAATGGGCGCTGATGATTATGTTAGAAAACCATTTAATCCACGTGTATTGTTAGCCAAAATAAAGGCTGTACTTCGTCGTAGTCAAAGCTCTCCAGTACAAACTCAGCAGCTAGAGTCTGATGTTTTATTATTCGATGACTGGAAGTTTGATATTAATCAACGAGAACTTATTGATAGTGAAGGCATGGCGGTTGCACTAAGTAGTGTTGAATTTAAATTGTTATATGCTTTTTTGCTTAGGCCCAAAACAACATTGAGCCGTGATCAGCTACTTGATTTAACACATGGCCGAGAAGCTAAAGCTTTTGATCGCAGTATTGATAACTCAATAAGTAGGTTAAGACGTAAAGTGGAAGTAGACGCTAGCTCCCCTAAGTTGATTAAAACCGTTTGGGGTGGGGGTTATATGTTAACTGTTGATGTTATTCATCAATGATAACGTTTTTGCCAAAACGTTTAGCAGGTCAACTAATATTACTATTACTGACCACTTTAGTACTGTCTCAGTTTATTACATTAATCTTCTCCTTGTCTGAAACTGATAATATGATAATGCGAGTTGAGGATAATAGGACATTAAGAAAGTCGGCACTTGTTGCTAATGTTTTAGAAAAAATTCCAGCAGAAAACCATCAAGCGATTGTTAATTTACTAACGACTTATAGAATTCAGTATCACCTTGATAGTAAACCCAGAATACCAAGTCATTTGTTAAACGATACTCAAGACAGTAAAGTTAAGTTTTTAAAAGAAACCCTTAACCGTTCTTACGAAAAAATTTATGTTCATCAGTATCCTGCACCAGAACATCGGATAATATTTATAATTAAAAATATCTTTCAACACCTGTTTTCTTATGGAAATGGCAAAATAAAAGCGGTGACGCGCCCACTCTTACTCTCTACTTCTATTATGCTGGAACAAGATCACTGGTTGAATATGACTGTTTATGGTCGAGTTTCGTTTCCTAACTGGGCTTTTTTGACCTTAACTTCATTAGTCGTGATGTCGTTTGTTGCTACCCTCATTGTTGTATTTAGTATTAAAGGTATTACCAAACCACTGAAAGAACTTACCAGTAAAGCGCAACTTTTAGGTGTTGGTGAAGATGTTAAGCCGATTATTGAACGCGGCCCTGAAGATATTAAAGATACTATTGCTGCATTTAATGCTATGCAGCTACGGTTACAAAACATTATTACCCATAGAACTCGATCGTTAGCTGCTATGTCTCATGATTTACGTACGCCGTTGACCTCAATGCGCCTACATGCCGAGTTTATTAATGATAATGAAACTCAGGATAGAATCGTCGAAAAAATTGATGAGATGGAGCATATCACTAATGCAACTATTTCTTTTGCTCAGCAAGACTCATGGTCTGAAAAACGCAGGCAAGTTGATCTATCAGCCTTAATTGATAGTTTATGCCAAGACCTATCAGATATAGGTTTAACAGTTGAATGTGAACTCAATGATAGAATGAGTTATAGCTGTCGACCTAGCGCACTTAGGCGTGCTTTTAGTAACTTGATTGAAAACGGTGTTAAGTATGGTCATGCCGTTTTTGTTAAAATAGTTGAAGAGGATAAGACCTTAAAAATTATTATTTCTGATCAGGGACCAGGTATTGATGAGTTGCAACAAAAGCGGCTATTTGAACCCTTTGAACGACTTGATGAGTCTAGAAATCATTTATCTGGTGGCTTGGGCTTAGGTATGACTATTGCCTTAACAATCATCAGAAGTCATGGTGGTGATATTACTTTACAGAATAGACCAAGCAAAGGTTTAGATGTGGTGGTTATGTTACCTAAGCAGTAGATAAATAGTTAAGTGTTATCAACTTGTCGCATAAACCATTATTGCGACAGTTTGATACAAGATACTTTTTTCCTTCCACATATTTTCGATAAACTATTAAGCAAACTAAGTCTATTAATAGGAAGTGAAATATGAATGCAAATACTGATACTGATGCCGGTCGCCATGATTTGCTTAAGAAATATCTTGGACAAGATCCTATGATAGCAGCCAACGAATCGGATTTGATATCAACTACTAGTACGCTCAAGAAAAAAGCATTCGATTCACTCATGCTTGATATCAGTAAGTCTAAATCCAACGCATTTGATACGTTAAAAGCACTGAGGTTATCAATTGATATAGCCGTAATGTTAATTGAAAGCGGTATGTTAAACATAAAAGGACAAAAGTCGCACAGCCTTGTAGAGCTTGAAAAGGTAATGGAGGAAAATATTGATGAACTTTATCAGCGAGTTGAAAAATTTGTTAATTTAGATAATTTGACCATTATGAAAGCGAGTCGTCAGGTGATGGTTGCAGATGAATCGTTGAGCCTTACACCGAATGAATTTAACTTATTAGTTTTATTAATTGATGAAGCTGGCACTATTGTGAGTAAAGAAATACTTAGCCAACAGGGAATAGGGAGAACGTTTCAAGCACATCACCGAAGTATTGACATGCATATTAGTAATCTTAGAAAAAAATTGGGCAGCGATTCACAAGGGCGTGAAAGAATAAAAACGGTACATGGCGTCGGTTATCAGTACATTAATTATCCTGTGACTGATAAATTGCAGCAAATTGACGCTTCTCCAACTACCCCTCTCAATAAAATTTAGTTTTGAATCTCTTTACTTGTCTGAGCTTAGGGCAAATAACTTTAATTCCATGTCATCTAGGAAGGCGATCGCTTAGCGAGGATTTAAACGTATAAAGGTTTAGCGGCAAGGGATTAACACGTCGACAGATAAGGCGTTGCTCACTAACTTTTTCTCTCAGTCTTTTTCTTTCAATAATCTAAGTCGTTTCTTCAGTGATATCAAACACTCAGTATTCCTAGTTCAACTTGGCTAGGTTGACCCTGCTATTATTTGTAATTTGACCTTTCTAGCGTGGTGAAAGGGTGGCTTTTTCTGGCTAACTTATACAAATTTTATTAAATTACAGCTCACTTGAACTGGTCAAACAAATCCAGCACCTGTGGTGTTTTCAATTCCAATTACCAGTTATTGCTCAATCAAGCGCCTTGTCTGGAAGTATTTTCTCTACGCACAACAAGATCGAAAACGTAATAAAAAAGATATTATTCTTTCTTTATTCTGTTTTAATAAGTCACCTGGACTCTGGATAAGCAGCACTTACTCGATATTCCCCTTTATTCTATTCTCAGCGTTCAGGTTAAGTAAAAAAGGCTTCTGAAAAATTCAGAAGCCTTTTGATTATTACTTACTTTATATTTTGATCTGTATTTTAAACTATACGTTTAACTATACGTTTAACTATACGTTTAACTATGCGTTAAATTATGATGTTTTAACTGGTCATATTATTTTAGCTTTCTTCTACGTAGTGATACTAGACCTAATATTGCTAATAAACCCGCAGAAAACGAGCCAGCATCACTTGCTCTTTCGCCATTATCAACAACAGTTACGGCAATGGTATTGGTTGATTTAGCGCCTTTATCATCGGTAATTGCAATACTAAAGCTATTATCTCCAATATCTGCATTACGTGGTGTCCCTGATAACTCTCCCGTCTCGCTAATGTTTAACCAATAAGGACCAGATACTTTTTCAACGGTATAAGTATGACCGTCAGCGTCACTAATCTGCTCTGCAATATTAGCTGCATACACTTCGTTTCTCGCAGCTGATGGTAATGCTATCGCTGCAAGGGTAGGAGCGTTGTTAAAAGTTACAGATACACTGACCTTGGTATCTCCTGTTTGTGTTTTATTATCATTAAAACTGACTGTCGCGCTATGTTCACCACTTGCTAGTTTTGATACATCTGCTGTTAAAACACCAGCTTCATCAATACTTAACCAACTTGCATCACTCGTTACTGTAAAAGTTAATGTAGTGGGGTCAGCATCACCGATATAGGCGGTTAGGTCGTCTTTAATAATGACACTACTGCCTTCGTTAACATTTGATGCAGGTAAGGCAATATTGTCAGTACTCCATTGTATTACCTTAAAGCTTTCGGCTAATACACCAGGATCTTCAATTGAGCTATTTTCAATGCCGTCAGCATCATAAATACCACCATCTTTGATGGTCAATTGAATACAGTTGTCACCTGCGGTTAAGCCATCAATATACAGATCGCTTTCTGGTGCAGGGCAATTGCCTGATGCATCTTTTTCCGCTGACGCTATTTTATTATCAGCATCGCTGACAAACGTTGTCCAGCCAACTAAGGGAGTATATTTACGGTATTCAGTTTTTTCACTAATAACAATATCTTTAGGTAATGGATAAACAATCGGAGCCGTTGCGCCACCCGTTAAACCACTCACTGTGAAGTTAAATAAACTTGCTCCTTCAAGAGGTAAGAAACCAGAATCTGTCGTGTCAGCACCATCAGCGGCAACACTTGCTGCGAGGTCGGCAAGGGTTATAATAGCTGATTTTGCATCAATACCTTGTACATCGCTAACACTACCAAGTGATAAGGTTAGGTTAGGTAAGGTTTGTAACGATTTTTGCCCTGCTGCAAGCGGTAATTGCGTGGTATCAGCATTATCATCTAGGTAATCAACAATGCCATCACCGTCAGAATCTTTATAACCTTCGTCAGTATCAGAGATACCATCATTATCTGAATCTGCTTCTGCGACTAAATCAGGTAATGCCGTAGCAATGATACGAACCTGAGCTTGTAATGACGTTGAAAAACTATCTGTAGTGTTACTTTCTGTCGCGCTAATAGCCAAGGTAAAATTACCGGACAGCTCAGTCGGAGAAAAAACAAAGCTAGTACCTGTCGCTGCTAGTGCTTCACTAGTGTCAGTCCAACTTAGAGCGTGAGTATCACCATTATTAAAATCAGCAACAGCAACGGTAACGGTAACATCGCCTTTAGTGGCATCAATATAAGGGATGCTATTAGCAGTATCTGCATTGATGATGGCAATAGTTTCGCTTGCTTGTGTTAGGGTGAGGCTAACAGTGGGTGGTAAGTTACCATCAAATGAAGTTACGGTAACGGTTTCATTATTTGCTTGCACATTAGATACCGCAGTTAATGTGAGTACCGCCGTTGCTTTACCTAGAGCATCAGCTTTAATAACAATATCGACATTTTGCTCGTCTGCAAAATCTTGTGCGGTAAATGTTAATGTACCACTTGTATCATTAGTGGCATCTCCAGCAATAGTATAATCAATGGTTGCAGGATAGCTTACCGCAGGACCAGATAATGCCACACTTGCACTTGCCGTTTCGCCTGGTGGTAGCTCTATTGTTTCTGGTGCTGTTAATACAATGAGTGGTGTAATGTTAACCGTAATATCTTTAGTGGCTTCATTAGCTGCGACATCTGTTGCTACTAAGCTTACGGTATGAGTACCTGATATTAAACTACTATCGCTCGTAATTATTGCAGCAACTTCGCCATCGGTATCATCGGTAGCATTAATATTGATTAACGCGCTAATATCTGTTTTTGTGCCAGTGGCGTTAATTTCAATGGGGGCAATGTCTGCAAATACAGGTGGTGTTGAATCACTAGCAGCGGCAAGTTTAGTTGTGATGATTAAAGCCGGTCGACCAAGTTGTGTTGAAAGGTCTGAGCTATGAGAGCCAGTTGCCCATTTTCTGTCAACCAGATCAGTGTTTTCTGAATCAACGTTAAAGGTATAAGTACCCGCACCATTTATTGCTGAGGAAATATCAAATTGATGTTTAGTGCCTTTTTGCATTGTCCAACTTGCAGGATCACTGGTTGGGTCGGAAGCAATAGATGCGCCAGGGATCTTATCACCAATGACAAAAGGCCAATCCTGCTCGTTAACTACCGTTTCGTCCCAAACGACATCCGGATCCGTTATTGTGGCAATATAAGTGTCCAGTATCGGGTTTTTACCCGTAACCTTCATTTCTAACATAACCTTATCAATGACTTCGCCAGCAGGTATTGTTCCAGGGTCAATAACAAACTGAATAAAACCAGTATTATTCTGATCGATTTTCATGGCGGTAATGTCACCACGTATCTCAGTGTTACCACCGTGATTTACATTTACCCAAGTATCTTGACTCGAATACACTTTATCTAGTTCAGTCGCGAATGCAGCGTGTTGAGATAAAGTGGTTAATATTGCTGTAGCAACCAGTGATTTATAATAATAATTCTTCATGTTGTTCCCCATTATGTATTTATTATAGATACTTATTAAAATCTTTGTGTCGAGGTGTCCTTTATTGTTTTAGGTCAAATTATCTAGACTGGCTGTTTTATATACTATTTTTAACTATTGTTTTACCATTCTAAATACTATGACCACTTAATTACATTCATAAGTGTAATTGTAAATTATAACGAATGCAGTCCTGTTTGCCTCTGTAGCTAATATATCGAATAAATTACCAACGATTTTTTTAAATTGTATCAAGTTGTCGCAGTAAGGGATATTTGCGACAACTTGATACTACTTTGTGCTTCTTGCTACTAGCGCTGGGTATGAATCTTACCTTATTGTTAAAGCCTGGTTGATTATTGTTTACAAAGTCCACTTTGGTGTGTGAGCGTAAACTAACACTAAGCGCTTAGTTTTGGCAGTATCAGGCAAAGCTAAATAGCCACTATTATCAAAAATGATGACTAAAAAAATAATAATTTGATATAAACGTAGTAAGGGGAAGAGAGTGCAAAAACAATTTAAAAAAACTAAAATAGCGAGCTATATATGCTTAGCACTAGCAAATAGTACAGTATTTGCTGCAGAAGAAAATAATAAGACTAATCATGTCGAAATTATTGAAGTCACTGGTATTCGCGGTAGCTTATCTGGTGAGATAGCAGCAAAGCGATCATCTGAGTCTATTTCTGATTCTATTATTGCTGAAGAAATTGGTAAATCTTCTGATGAAAATATTGCCGAAGCCATCTCACGCATCGCGGGTGTATCACTTGATGCCGGAGGAAGTACCGTTACAGTGCGTGGTATTGAAGCTGCATTAAACGACATTAAGCTAAATGGTATTTCTATGACCAGTAGCACAGATGATCAAGCCGTTGATTTAAGTTTGTTTTCTGCTGATATGCTCAGTCGTATCGACGTAGTGAAATCACCAAGTGCCAATCAAGAAGAAGGCTCTTTAGGTGCATCCATTAATTTACAAACCCGCGGACCGCTATCATCGAAAACAAGCAAACATATTTTCAGTGCTGAGGCGCGCTATAACGCACTTAATGAGGAAACAACACCACGTTTCTCTTATTCCTTTATTAAAAATGCTTCAGATGAACTGGGTTTTTCGGGCTCTTTTTATCATGACAAACAAATAGTACGTAAAGAAGAAAGCTCTACCAATGGCTGGGATTTGATTCATTATTATGATCCTGCGAATGGAGGTGCACCTGTTGAGGGTGATCTTGGCAAACAAAGCATTGCTACCAAAATATTTGATTTTGATACGGGCGAAGAATTAACGTCTATTACCGCATTAACGGCAGGGCGAGATGGTATTAAAAATAAGATTGTTATCGATGAAAAAATTAAAAAGGGTGGCACTTTTTCAATTCAGTATCAACCGGGTGAAAATACTGATATTCGTTTAGATACCACCTTTACTCGTCAAAATATTGACCGACAAGAAAGCCAAATGCAAATGAAAAATTTTGCTAAAAAAAATGGCTCTGATCATGAAATTTATGTGCGCCAAGGGCAGGGTGATGTCAATACTGTTTATGGTTACAAACAAATAGGCATTACTGGTGTTATTCAGCCAAAAGAGCAAGAAAGTATCACAGACTCTTTGCTTGTTAGTTTAAATGTTGAGCAACTCATTGGTGATTATTGGACCATTAATAGTCGCTTAGGTTATTCGGGTACACAACAAGATCAAGAAAGTTATCAAGCAAACTGGAATGAAAATGGTCCTAGCAATGTCGATAATGATTTTTGTAGTGTTACCTATGTGAATGGGCCTGAAGGTGATTTTTTACCTGAAATGGGTATGTGTTCAAAGTTTGATGCTAATAACCCTGACACATTAAAGCTGACACAATTTCGTCAAGGCATCAGAGAAGTAGATGACAGTAAAGCCAGTGCTTATATTGATGTTGAGCGAATCTTTGATGATATGTTGATAACTTCAATTGAATTTGGTGCTAAGTATACTGACCGCACTAAGTATGTTCGAGATGAGGCAATGAAATTAAATAATGCTTTTTTTGACGATCGCCTTTTTTCAGCAACCGGCATTACAGATGATAATATTACCAATGATCAATTTCTTGATGGTATAGCTCCTGCTGGTGCTCCTCAGTCTTGGGTATATCCCAATATGCAAGAAACCATTAACAGAATAGCCCCTGATGGTCTTGACCAAGCTGGCTTTCCTTCAGATCCCGCGAAAACATCTGAGCAAAGTGAAACAACTTATGGGGCATATGCACAAGCTAATTTTGAGTTTTTAGATGGCGATGTACGCGGTAACTTTGGTGTACGTTATGCTAAAACCGAAATTGCTGCGAATAGCGAGTCATCAATGGAATTTGCAGAAAACATTGATTATGTTATGTCGTTTATGGCATTAGAAGAAAATGGTGGCGATGCCACACAAACCCTGTATAAATTTAATAATGTTGAGTCAAATAAGTATGACAACTGGTTACCCAGTGCAAGCTTAACTTGGTCGATAACTGAAGACTTATTATTTCGTATGGCGGCAGCAAGAGTCATGGCCAGACCAAAAATTCAAGATACTCGCCCAAGTTATAAGGTACGTGCAAACTCAGACGACAGTACACCCAAAGGTGAAGGTGGTAATGTCAATTTAGCCCCCTACTTAGCTGACCAATATGATATGGCGTTAGAGTGGTATTTTGATGAAGGTGCGTTACTTTCAGCAAATATATTTTATAAAGATTATGCCAGCTTTAATTACCAAACTAGAACAGGTAAAGAATTTTCTGGTGAAGACTTCCCATTGTATGGTCATACAGGAGCACCTGATTGCTTAATTGATCAAAGTCTCATTACTGCTGAGAATCCATTACCTTGTGCTTTAGTTGATTACAAAGCAAAAAGAAATGGTGGTAGCGCCGATATAAAAGGTGTTGAGTTTTCTTATCAGCAACATTATGATTTTTTACCTGGCCTGTTAAAGCACTTAGGTAGTTCAATTAACTATACTTATGCCGATAGTGATGCAATACCAGAGCCTGAAGATTTACTATCACCTTATAATCACCTGCCTTTCCCTAATACCTCTAAGCACTCTGCGAATGCGCGTATTTATTGGGAAAATAATTGGTCTAGTTATCGTTTTGCTTATGCTTATAGAAGTCGTTCAATCTCTCAAGTGGCGAGTGATGCCGGTACTGCGGTACGTGACGCAAAAGGCACGTTAGATTTCTCCGCTAACTGGGACTTAACCAAGCAATTGAAATTTACGTTTTCTGCGACTAATTTAACGAATAGTTACGACAAAACATTATTCCTACTTACTGATGCTAGAGGTTATGAAGGAGCTGATGGCGTGTTTCAAGAAACACAAAATGATCTTGATGGTTTATCCGATAGCCGAGTTAGCAAGATTGAGTCTTACGGTAGATCCTACCGTTTATCGATGCGTTACCAGTTTTAATCTAACATAATTGAAGTTCAAACATGACAAGGAATTACTTTCTTTGCCATGTTTGAGCTGAATCATACCTCAAAGACCAGCCCATATTGAAATAAATTACACCGTTTGTGCATAGCTAGCAGAAACATATATACCTAGATCATGGAACTATCTAAAACATAAATTAAAACAAAAAATAAATAATTATGATGGTGATCATTACTAATGAAAAAAATAAAAACAAATACGCAAAAGTTCGCTAAATCGTTAACAGCAAGATTAACGATAACATTGTTCATTTTATTCGCTGCAAGTGTTAATGCAAGCGAGTATTTTGTTGCCACCGATGGTGTTGATAATATAGCTACCGATAATGGTGACATTGACCACCCATGGGCATCTCTTGATTACGCTTTGAAGCAAGTTTCTAAAGGTGACACCATTAATATTCGAGGTGGTCGCTATCGGGAAGTAATTCGACAAGGCAGTGTTAGTGGCACTGCCGCTCAGCCTATTATTATCCAATCTTATGATAATGAAAAAGTTACCTTTGATGGCTCTGTCGCTATTAATAGCATTGCTAGTGATAAGTGGACTCATCATAAGGACAACATTTATAAACTCCCCCTGACGGAGCAAGTTTGGCAGTTGTTTGTTGATGATGAAATGATGATAAATGCCCGTTGGCCTAATGCCCGTTTTGATGATGGCAGTGTTTATACACGTGACAGTTGGGCCATTGGCTTAGATGCTACAACGACTAATGGTCATATTGATACGGATCCAAGTGTACATGATTTGGCTAGCGAAAATATTGATGCCTCTAAAGCGCTAATCATTGCTAATACTCGTCATTTTGATAGTTATACTCGTAAAGTTACCGGCCACACTGCTGGCAGTAATATTGTTGAGCATGATACTACGACATTTTTTTGGGGAAGCCATAGTTATTACTACTTACAAGCAGCATTAAGCTTACTTGACCAAAAGCAAGAGTGGCATATTGATGCTAGTAACAATATGCTCTATTTTTGGGCTGCTGACGGTAAGATCCCTAGTGGTGATATTAGGGTGCGTAATCAGCAGTTCGTTATTGATGTGAATAACTGGAATTATGTCACATTCAAAGGGCTTAACTTTTTTGCTACCACCATGGAACTGACGGCAAGTGAAGCAATTACTATTGAAGATTGTAACTTTAATTACAGTGGTGCTTCTAAGCGCGCGTTAGGTGAAACAACGACAAAAGCTTCATTGTTACGTTTAACAAATACAGCAGGAGCAGGTGCTGGTAATTTTGTTTTACGTAATGTCAGTATTACTAATTCTGATTCACAAGCATTTTTGATTAAAGGCGATAATACCCTTGTTGAAAACTCTCTTTTTGAAAATATTGATTGGGCATCAACAGAAGCGTATTCGCCTAGTGCAACGTTAGTCTTCCATGGTAATAACACGTTATTTCGACGCAATACGATTAAAAATACCGGTACGTCAGAGACAGTAGTGACGGCAATAAATGGTTCTGCAAGTAATAGTAGTATCACCGCTGAATATAACGATATTTCAAAGACGGGTTTTGCGCAAAGCGACGGCTCCATGATACAAATTCGTATTGATGCACAAGATGGCACTGTGATTCACCATAATTGGCTGCACGATACACCTAAATATGGTTTCCGTTTTGATGCACCTATTCCACCACCATCATGGGGCGACAATGGTTTTTCACATCATAATGTGGTGTGGAGCAGCGCTGGTGCTAATCCCAAAGGTGATAATGATAGACATTATAATAACCTGCTATTTGATAATACCAATGTTGATTTAATTATCTTGAATGAAAAAGCAGCTAATGGTGATTTGAGTAATGAATTTACTAAAACCATTAATAATGTTTCGGATTCTATTTCAGGTGATCGTAAAAATCAGATAACGCCACCAGGTGTAGTGCGAAGTAATTTTAATGGTGCTAACGAAACTGAAGTATTAAAAACCTTGCTTCGAGATCCCGCAAACCATGATTTTCGTCCGGTGGAGGGCTCTAGTTTAATTGATGCAGGTGAAGTTATTAGTGACAGTGATTTTAGTCACCCTACACAAGGAGCAGCTCCTGATCTTGGGAGTTATGAAAATGGGAACAATGATTATTGGATACCTGGTCGACAGTTAGCTGCAGCGTCATACCCAATACCTTTTCATGAAGGTAGCACGACAAAAACAAATGCAGATTTAATGTGGCGAAAAGCTTATAAGGCAATTTCTTACAATGTGTATTTTGGCACGGCTGCTGATGCTTTAACCGCTAAAGGCAACCAAATAAATAATATTTTTAATCCTGGTACTTTAGTTGTTGGGCAAACTTATTATTGGCGTGTCGATGCTATTACCCCGACCACAACAATAACAGGTACACCATGGTCTTTTAGCGTTGATGCCTTACCCGTGGCAAGTCGTTTTACGCCTGCTGCAGACGCTTATGTTGACGATAAACAAGCGGATACTAATAAGGGTAGTGAAGATAAGATAAAGTTAATCACACCGACCATGCCTGGCGGCATCTATGAACAGCGCTTCGGCTTCTTAAAATTTGCTTTTGATGTTCCTGGTACTATTGCGTCGGCAACACTTCGACTACATAACGCTGGTTCGAAAAATACAGGGGTAAATGTTCATAAAGTTGCAGACACCAGCTGGGAAGAAAGCCTTATTACTTGGAACAATCAACCGGCGATGGGATCATCCTTGCAACAATTAGACATTGAATCAAATACCTGGCAGGAGTTTGATGTTACATCGGCATTGACAACCGAAGTGATGACAAATGGGTTGCTTTCGCTTGGCTTAAAACGGGCCGCTCTTAACTCACGTCGTGATGTGGTATCAAAGGAGGGAGCTTTTAAACCTGAATTAGTGATTGAATACTTCCCTACGGTCGAGAGTAATGAAATACCGGTATTTACAGTTGAAAAGTTCAGTAAAGAAAATGCGACTGCAGAGCTTGCTTATAGTGCTTCTATCGCAGTTGATGCAACTGACGTAGACAATGATACATTAAGTTTTGTGATTGTCTCTGGTCCTGCCTGGTTAGCTATTACTCGCAGTGGTTCATTGTCTGGTACACCAGGTTCTAGTGATGTTGGGGCTAATAAATTTATTGTGAAAGTTGAAGATGGTAACGGTGGTGAAGCTACTGCCACTCTCACTATTACCGTAGATTTACCAGCCAATAATGCGCCTAAGTTTTCTGCGGAATCATTTAGCATTACAAATGCTACCGAAGGCACAGTATATAGTACATCTATCTTAACTAATGTTACTGATGCTGAGGGCGACACTTTAACGTTTGAAAAGACTTCTGGAGCAAACTGGTTACACATTGCCGCTAATGGTGATTTGTCAGGAACACCATTGTTGGCAGATATAGGGGAGCAGACTTTTGGCATTAAGGTGACTGATAGCGCCGGTGGTTCAGCAACCGCTACCTTGACAATTACCACCGTTGCTAAAGCAATTGACTCTGGCTCTGACGGTTCTGGCTCTGACGGTTCAGGCTCTGATGGTTCTGGCTCTGACGGTTCAGGCTCTGATGGTTCAGGCTCTGATGGTTCTCCAACAGATAATACTGAGGAAGATTCTGCAGGAGGTAGTACTTACTATATGGGGTTATTATTAATAGTGGCATTTATCTATCGACGACGTCGCATTAACCTTGGCTAAAGTCTTAATTGATAGAGCTGCCAAGTAATTTAGCTTGGTAGCTTTACCTTCTTCTATTTAAAAGTGGAAAAATAGTTATTTCAGTAACAATTTTTTTGTATTAATTTTCTATCAATCTCGTGTTTATTAGTTATAATGTTCACTTGTGTTTGTTTGGGTGCTGTACTTATTGATATTTGGTGCATGAAGTACTCATAAAGGATTTTTATGGTTAAGTTATCTAAGCTGGACAAATTATCAGCTTTCTCTCAAAAAGTAGTATTAACAAGCTTATTGTCTTTGGCAGCTTTAAGCAGCTGTAGTAGTGAGCAAACAGCAAGTGTTGTTGTGTCAGACCCAATAGCAACTCAAACAACAGCACACATAATGCAAGAGAATATTCAGGCACAAGAGCAAAAGCAAACTGAGGCTGCTATTGCTAAGTGGCAAGCCATGCGTTTTGGGTTATTTATTCATTTTGGCGCCTATGCGGACCTTGCTGGTGTATGGCAGGGTAAAGAAATAGAAAAGTTAGGTGAGCAAATTCAACGTCACGCTGATATTTCTCAAAAAGATTACCAAGAGGTTGTTAAGCAGTTTAATCCATCTAACTTTGATGCTGATGCCATTGTAATGTTAGCTAAGCAAGCGGGTATGCGCTATATCGTGTTAACTACAAAACATCATGATGGTTTTGCTATGTTTGATTCGAAACATACAGACTTTGATATTGTTGATTATACAGCCTATAAAAAAGACCTTTTAAAGGAGCTAAGCGATGCCACCCAACGTCACGGCTTAAAACTGGGGATATATTATTCAACACCGGATTGGCATTTTAACGGACCAAACCCAGAGCGGAATCCCGTTGATGGAAAAGTCAGTGTCTTTGCTAAAGTATCAAAAGCCAATGAAGACTTTCAAGTGGCTCAGCTTGAAGAACTCATGTCAAACTATGGTGAAATTGTTGAAGTGTTTTTTGATATGGGAGAGCCAACACTTGCACAAAGTAAACGTTTTAGAGACGTAGTGAAAAAATATCAACCTAACGCTTTAATTAATGGCCGGGTAATGAACAATCAGGGGGATTTTTTAACCATGCCTGATAACCATGTGCCAGATGCACCTATTACGGAGTATCCATGGGAAACTCCGGGGACTTTTTACCATACTTGGGGTTATAAATCTTGGGTTAAAGGTTTACCACTTGAAGAGCAGATAGGTATACAAATTCGTAAACTATCTGATATTGCTAGCATGGGTGGGAATTTTTTATTAAATATTGGTCCTAAAGGCGATGGCAGCATTTTACCCTATGAAAAAAATGTTTTAGTTGGTGTCGGAAAATGGCTGAAAAAAAATAAAGAGGCTATTTTTGAAACGGATTTAAACCCGTTTCTTAAACTCGATTGGGGACAAGTTTCAGCAACAAATAATGCCTTGTACTTACATGTACATCAGTGGCCTGAAGATAATAAATTAGTCTTACCTGGCTTAGTAAACGCAGTACAAAAAGTTAGTTCATTAACTGATAGTACTAAGCAATTACCGGTTAGTCAGTATAGTGGCGATACTATTATTGATATCACATCGGTTAACCAAGACCCTTACTTAACGATTATAAAACTCAACTTTACGGGGGAATTAAGTACAGTGCCTAGGCACAGCAAGATCAATGAAAAAGGAATTATTACCTTAACGGGCAAGCAAGCAACTAAACATGGCAAGTTTGGTAAAGAAAGTTATCGATCGATGTTGAAAGATTTCTCTCGTAGTTGGTATGTAGATGTGCCAAAAGCAGGCAACTATAAAGTAAAAATCAGCTATAAAATGCGATACAAGGATAAAGATTTTGTTATCAACACTGTCAGTGATGAACTTGCCTTTAGGCTTAAAGGTAAAGGTCAGGCGGTAGAAAATTTACAAACATTTGATGGCAATGAGCAGACAGCTCAAGTTAGAAAAGATCTAGGTACACTCTCGCAGAGCTATCTTGGGGAGCTGAATTTCAATCGAACAGGCATCCAAAAAATAACCTTAAAACAAGGGCAGGCCTTTGAATTAAAAGCCAGTACCGAAGCATTTAAAGCACAAGATCAGCGTTATCGAGGGATGAATATTGACATTGACTCGATTGAGTTACTGGCACCGTCCCTTTAATTACTCAGTGATCGGCTTTAGAAGCGAGTAAAAATTAAAACATAGCTTTAGCTCAGGTATGTTGTCAGAAAATACTCGTCATAACTTATAGAAAACTTAATTAAAATCTAACGACAATTTAACTAGGATTTAGTATGGATTTTGTAAAAAAATCTTCAGTAATGTTAACGGCAGTGGCAATGCTCTTCACGTGTTTTATTAGCCAGGCATCGGAATCAAAACCGAATATAGTCTTAATTTTAGCAGATGATGTTAGTCCTGATATGTTCAGTATTTATGGCCAAGAAGGAACAGCAAACACCCCTAATATTGATAAATTAGCAGAGCAAGGTGTTCGCTTTAAAACAACCTATGCAACGGCTAAATGTGGTTCAAGTCGTGTTGAGATAATGACGGGACGTTATGCAAATACTACAGGTGTATATGTTAATGAAATTTGGATGGGGGATTCACGTCACAATGTCTATAGCAATAATATTCCGTTTAGTCGTGTACTTAAAAATGCTGGATATGCGACCGCGATTACGGGTAAGTGGCATGCAGGAGTACAGATGCCACATGATGAAGTACTTGCTTTTGATGAATATGCCTTATGGGAAGGTACAAAAGAAATTGCTATGTTACCCGGCTCGCCAAAATTTACTGGTTTAATGGAAGATAAAAAGACCCCTTCACGTTATTGGCATCCAGGTTTTATTAAAAACGGTAAGTTAATGGCCACTAAGCCATCTGATTACAGCGTAGACATTGAAGCGCAATTTATCATGGACTTTATGGAAAAGAACGTAAAAGCCAAAAAGCCATTTTTAGCGTATTGGCCAACGGTTGCACCACATGGTACACGTACAGGTATGCCAACTAACCCATTGCGTGGAGAACAAGGCAGCTTATCGCCAGACATTGCTAATGGAAAAGAGAGAAATGATGAAAATACCAAACGTTTTAAGTCATTGATTGAATACCTAGACTTAAAAGTTGGTGAAGTAGTCGCGAAAGTAGAGTCATTAGGTATTAGTGATAATACCGTTATTATCTTTACCTCTGATAATGGTACGGCGGTAACGGCCAAAACACGTGGTGTTGAGCGTGGCTCTCATGTTGTTCATATTGCAGCCGGCGCTGGTATAAAAAAACGTGGCGTTACTGACGAATTAACCGATTTATCTGATATAACCCCAACATTAATTGATATCGCAGGTGCTTGGGATTTTGTCCCCGACAATCATAAATTTGATGGTGTTAGCTTGAAGGATTTTTATTCAGGAAAAACCAATAGTCATCGAGAATGGATCTACGGTTATGCAGGTACATCACAACTATTTCGTACTAAAGAGTATATGTTAGAAGTGGTTAACCCTGTTATGAATATGCCAAAAGGTCGTTTTTATTATACCGCGGAAAATCGCTTCGGCCATGGCTATATCTTAGCAGACGGTAACCCTGAACATGCCAAAGCACGCGCTAAGTTTGATGGTTTTATGACGCAACTACCGGCAATAACGAAAGCGCATCCGCACTGGAAAACTAAATCAGGTAAGAAAGTTTTAAAGAAATTAGCTAAGCCTGCTGTGATTGAGAAACACCTTTATAATCATAAAGACTACAAGCGCTATGATGAAACGTATAGCGCTGGAGAGTAGGTCTGCACCTTAACCCAATGAGTGCTATTACACTGATGCTCAACAACCAGTGGCTTTAACCATGAATTAAAGCCACTGTCACCGATTACATGTGTCGCTGGTTAAGTGTCGCCGCTCAACCATTATTATGTCTATCTGGGGTCAAATAATGTTGAAAGACAAATTAACATTTACACCATTATTTTTTATTTTTCTATTGCTGCAAGTTTCAGGGCACAGTTACGCTGACGAACTAAAGCAACGTATTATTTTATTAGGTGATGCAGGTTACTCAAACTTATCGCCACTGGAGCCAAGTTTACAGTTAGCAGCGGATATCGCAAAAAAAGCACCCAATAACACCAAGGTACTTTTTTTAGGTGACAACATTTATACACGGGGTTTTCCGGTACTGAAAGCTGGTCAAGAAAGTTTCAATAAAAAACAGTTAAAACAAATTAGTTATCTTACCGCGCAGCTGCAAGTAGCAAAACTGAGCGGGAGTCAGGTGTATCTATTACCAGGTAATCATGACTGGATAGCTAAACAAGTAGATGACCAAGCGGCTTATATTCAATCCTTTGCTCATGATAACAATCTTCATGCTGCGCTTGTGCCTTTTAATAAAGGTAACGACCCTCTACCAGAAATGGTGCACTTACCGGGCATCAGCTTATTGTTTATTGACTCTAATTGGTGGTTAAAAAAGCGTGGCAAAAATATTGTCAAGGTGAATGATAAAATTGCGTATTTACTTGGTAAAGTAAAAGCAACACATCCAAATAACATCATACTACTTGCTAGCCATCATCCCCTTAAATCTGTAGGTCCGCATGGTAATTTAGGTAAGCTTGAAGAGTGTATCAAGGATATAAAATGTAAGCACCGCAAGCGAGGTGATATTGCCCATCCAGACTCACAAAAAGCCTTTAAAGAGTTAATGCAGTATTTGGCAGGCGTAGACAATGTTATTTATGCTGCAGGTCATGATCATAGCTTACAAGTGTTTGAATTTGAAAATGGCGGAAAACAGCAAATATCATTGGTAAGTGGTGCTGCTAATCATAATAAAATATCAGCTGTAGGGCATGCTCAAGATAATGTTTTTGCATTATCTGATATCGGTTTTATGGTACTTGATGTACACAAAAATAACGCTCAACTGAAGGTTTACACGGCGAAAAAGGGTGCAATAGTTTTTGAGAAAACACTTTTTAACCGTGCTCTTTAATATAATTTTTAGAAGCTCTCTTTACATCATTAATTTTTAGGTAGGGGACTTTAGCCCTCTGCTTTTGGTGCTACGGTTGAATTTTTCAGCTTTTTTTAAATACCTTATAACTATCATGGCTGATAAAACAGAATATTGAGATAAAAAACATATGACTATAACTAAAAAAGTAACCACTTCATTAACTATGAATACCTTTACATTATCTAGCGTGTTGTCGTTAATAATATTGGTTTCGGTTAGTTTTGCAGCACCACTTAGGCCTGTCATGGCGACTGAGTATTTTGTTGCGACAAATGGTAGTGACACTAATCAAGGTAGCATCACTAAGCCATTTAAAAGTATTCAAGCGGCAGCGAATAGGATGGTAGCTGGTGATATCACATATATCCGAGCAGGGCATTACTTTGAGCAAGTTAATCTGTCTCGGGTAATTGGTACTTTAGATAAACCTTATTCATTTAAAGCATATCAAGATGAAAAAGTTACCTTAGATGGTACTGTTGCTATCAAACAAAAGTGGCAAAAGTACAGTGAAAATATTTACAAAACCACATTAAAACAGCCTATTTGGCAGTTATTTGTGGGTAATAAAAGTATGACCTCAGCTCGCTGGCCAAATGGTAATTGGTATGATGGCTCCGTGTGGGATAAAACGCAGTCAATGATGTGGCCAGAAAAGGGGAAAGGTAAATTCGGTACTTTATATAACAAAGAGTTGAGCGAATTCGCAGTTGATTTAACGGGCGCAACTATTGTGGTTAATTCCGGATCATTTAAGACTTTTCAGAAAAAGATTACCAGTCATGAAAAAGGGCAAGATCATTTTTCATACGATACCAGTAAAACCACTGAACATTTTAGTTATAAAAACAAAATACAAAAGCACGGCTATTTCCTTGAAGGTAAATTAGCGCTGCTCGATGAAGAAAATGAATGGTTCTATGACGTAAAAAGCAAGCAGCTTTATTTATGGGCAGAGCAGAGCGTTAACCCTGAAAAGCTAAATTTACGCGGTAAAGTGCAAAGTTACGCGGTTAATATTAAGCATTCAAAACATATCAATTTACAAGGCATTAATTTTTTCGCCACCACCTTTAATGTATCTCGAAGCAGCTTTATCAATGTTGAAGATAGTGAGTTAATGTACCCATCTTATTCTAAACGTATGTTAGGGGATAACTCACCGATTAAAGTCACCAAGATGTTAGTTAACAAAGAGCATAGCATTGCTAAAAACCAACTGAGAAACTGTAAGATTGCTTATACCGATGGCCCAGCGATTGAAATGAATGGTACTGGGAATCGTGTAGAAAACTGTTATATGCATGATATTGACTATAGCTGTACCTACAAGGGCGGCTATACCTTAAACATGGTTAACGCGAAGGAGTTAGTTTTTAGACGTAATACCATTCATACCACTGGTTGCTCTGAGTTATTCAAAGCAGGTGTTAGAAACCATATTGAGTTAAATGACTTATCTGATTCAGGATATTTACAAAATGATGGTTCAATGATCCAGCTAAGTGTTAAGCAACAAACTAATGGCGTAGTGCGTAATAACTGGGTTCACGATAGTGTTAAGCAAGGTATTCGTTTTGATAATATGAATATCCCTAATGCGCCTTATGGCAATAATGGCCAAGTTTTTAATAATGTTGCTTGGAATACCGAGCGTATATATTTTAAAGGTGATAACCATTTTATTTTTAATAACTTAAGTTTTGATAATCACAAAAATGATTTAATTGTTAGTAGTAATAAAGTTATTCAAGGACATAACCACAACACGATTACTCGCAACAATATCAGTAATAAATTCTCTGGTCATCGAACCAAATCTCGACGTAATTACCCTGTCCCCGGCATTGTTGATCATAACTGGGATGGCGTAACACTCGGTTTAGACGTACGTTCACAACTACGTGATGTTGATAACTTGGATTTTCGGCCAAAAGTTGGCTCATCACTTAAAGATGCTGGCGCAAAAATACCAGGAAAAACTAATTCCTTTCTTGGCGAAGCACCAGATATTGGCCCTTATGAATTTGGCGCAGTAGATTACTGGATACCTGGCTTTAAAGATGTTATTGCTTCAAAGCCAGTACCACCAGTTTTAGCAACTAACGTTATGGTTGATGCCGATTTAATGTGGCTAAACGCGTATAAGGCGAGCACACATCACGTTTATTTTGGTGAAGAACAAAGCGCTGTTGAACAGGCTAATAAAAAATCATCACAATATCAGGGCGAATTTAAGCACAATATTTTCACGCCAAAAAAACTGAGCATGGGTACAACTTATTTTTGGCGTGTTGATGCACTTTTTGAGAGTAATGTTGAAGATAAAGCTCAAAGCAAAGTGATTAAAGGTGATGTTTGGTCGTTTACCGTTGCCCAGTAAAAGGCAATAACATGGCCTTTAAGTAGAGCACTTCGAATATGACAGTGCTAATGGGGCGGATAGCCAGCGCAGTGAAAGTAAGTGAAGTGAAAAGTTAAGTAAGATTTCAGTATAAATTTAAGTAAAAGTTTAAGTGAAAGCCTAAGTAAAAAATAATAATAATTGTCAGCAGCACTGTTAGTTTTATTAATAGTGTTGAGAATTTTAAGTCGATAGAAGTAAATTGGAAGTATTATGATAAATAAACTGTTTTCCCCACATTCATTACTCGTTGCAGTATGTGCTAGTGCTTTTCTCACGGGGTGTGAGCAAACGCCGAAAGAAAAGTCACCCTCAGTAATGCAAGCAGTAAGCAGCCTTGAGTTTTATGTTTCTCCACAAGGGCAAGAAGGAGCTTTGGGCACACAAGCAGCACCTTTTAAAACACTTGCCAGTGCTCGAGATGCAATTCGTCAGTTAGATGAAGTGCAGCGCCAACAAGATATTACGGTTTGGCTTCGTGGTGGTACTTATACCTTAAACGAAACCTTAGTGCTCAATCGTCAAGATGGTGGTCAAGGTGAACACTTTGTTAATTACCGCGCTTATAGCGATGAAACACCGGTTATTTCTAGTGGTAAAGCCGTTGTCGGTTGGCGTAAGTTAACAACGACACTTGCAGGCTTACCAGAAGTTGCCAAAGATAAGCTTTGGGTAGCTGATGTTACCCGTGAAGAGTTTGGTCGTTTTACCGCTATGTTTACCGGTGATAAACGACTACCACGTGCCCGCAGTGCACGATTTGATGGCGTAAAACCAACAGGTTATGAAATAGCTGACTCACGTAATGTTATGCATAAAAAAGACCGTCACTTATTAAAAGAAGTGCGTTATGTTGAAGGTGCCCCAATTCGTGCTTGGAAAAACCTTGATGATATTGAAGTGTTTTTTAATCCTGTACCTTGGGCATTAAACTTTATTCCTCTTGCAGCAATTGATCTTGATGAAAAATTGTTAACACTTAAATATGAAGCCAATGCGCCTGCTTTTTCTCAAAATAGTCCATGGGCCGTTATTGAAAATGCGGTAGATTTTATTGATGAAGCCGGAGAGTGGGCACATAATAGCCAAACAGGTAAGCTTTATTACTGGCCACATGATAATGCTAAACCGTCGAATATTACTATTCCACAGTTAATGGAATTAGTACGTGTTGAAGGTGAAATTAATTATGACGCCGCTGTTGATATACCGGTTAAAAATATCAATTTTGAAGGGTTAACCTTTACTCAAGCCAAACGTTCGTTTTGGTCTGAAGATCATAAAGGTTGGGGTATTCAACATGATTGGGACACCTTTGATTTCGGCAATGCAATGTTACGTTTTCGTGGTGCGGAAAATATGAATGTGAGTAAAAGTCATTTTACTAACTCTGCTGGCTCAGCAATTCGTTTAGATTTACATGCACAAAACATTACTATCGAAAACAGTCTTATTGATTATGTTGGTCACATGGGCGTTTTACTAGCAGGTTACGGCCCAGGTACTAAAGATGTAAACCATCACAATACAATTACCAATAATATTATCCATCATGTTGGTGAAATTATCTGGCATGGTCACGCCATTTTTGCATGGCAAAGTGGTGACAATGTCATTTCAAATAACTGGATTCATCATGTGCCACGTAAGGCTGTCGGTGTTGCAGGTCCTCGTGTACAGATATTAATGAAGAAAAATGAAGATTTTGATGAAGCCGCGAAAACGATTCGCTGGAATGAAATTGATTTAGACGTTGAATACACTGATGATACACAAGCGCACTTTATGCCTTATTTACATGGTAAAAATAATGTGATTGAAAACAACAAAGTGACAAAAACCTTATTGCAACTACATGACGGTGCATCAATTAATATTTCTGGTGCGGGTGAAGGTAATATTATCCGTCATAACTATATTTATGATGTTGATTATATTGGTGCCCGTACTGATGACTGGCAACGCGGCACTATTACCACACAAAATATCTTTGAAAATGCTGGTACTGGTATTGTCCATAAAGATTATAACCACATCACAAATAATCTTTTTATCAATACTGATGGTGAAGCTATTCGTATGCGAGCATTTCCACGTCAATACTTTAAGGCTGAATCTGTAATTGAACATAATATCTTCACAGAGGCTAGACGACCTCCGTATGGCTCACGTAACTTATGGAATACCACAGAGTTTTTTGCTACTAAAGGAGGTACTAAACCAATTCCTTATGAGTATTTACTTGATAATAATACCTATGCTTTTAGCGGTGCGGATAAGTTTTTAAAGAAACACCAAGCACATGGCGTAGAAGCAAATTCTATTGCCACAACACAGCAACAATTTGTCGATGTTGGTAATAAAGACTTTCGCTTAATTGAAGGTGCACAAGCGTTAAAGACCGGTTTCAAGCCCTTTGACGTCAGTATGGACTCGTTTGGTATTACTAAATATTACCCTCAGCATTTATTAAAATTAGACCGAGATACTATGCAGTGGGGTGGTGAAACTATCCTTCATGGTGGTCTAGAAGGTGTACAAAAGAATGTGCACTAGTTGTTTAGGTGTTAACTTTTATATATTAACTCTAAGATATTAATTTTAAGGTATTCACTCTAAGGTAAAAGGCAAGCAGCAATGTTTGCCTTTTTTGTGTTATACCAATTCCATTAAGTTTGTGATCTTGTTGTGCGAAGGAAAAATAAATCAAGGTAAGGCGCTCGATTGAGCAATAGCTGGCTATTGGAATTGAGAGCAACGAATTCTTGGGTTATTTTAACCAGTACAAGTGCGCAATAATTTAATGGAATTGGTATTATTAACGGTCACTTTAATGGTGGTATTTTGTGACCTTTTAACTTAAGAATTTTTGTTAGTATTTGCAGAAGCATCTGATTCGATAGCTCTTTATCCCGTTGGCTTTTGTTGTAATTGCGGCTTTGTTATTTCAATATTACTCTGTGATTTCATTTGCTTGAGCGATTTTAATAAAGCAGGGATTAATGACTGATGTTTACTGTGGATATAGGCGTAAATATCCGTTTTATCTAAGCGCTTTATTTCCTTGATATCTCGGAGGTATTGGCTTGAATTGATAAGGCTATTCCCAAGGTAGCTTTCAGAGATAACAACATCGACTTTATTTGTCGCTAGCATATGGAAAGCTTGTTCATCAGTATTTACTTTATAGATGCGATGTTTAATACCTGCGTGCTTTAGGTATGTATCGACATTTTTTCTACCTCGATAATAGGCAAGGGCATAATGGTTAAGGTCACTCCAAGTATTTATGGTAATGTTTTTTTTGGTGAATACCGCTAAATATACAGACAATAGCTTATGGTCAATTTTAATTAGGTTATTATATTTATCGAAGGTTATTTTATGAAAGTCACCTACACGATGAAGCTCACCATCTAACATACCTGAATTTGATATTTTTAAGGCGCGTAAACTTGGAACATAGACAGCACTAAACTCGATACTTTGTTGGGCAAAGGCCGCTGTTAATACTGGTAATATCACGCTAGCTTGATAGTCATCAAGTGGTGCGCCAGAGGCAAAAGTGATTGAGTCAACAGCGGAGGCTACTGGACTTGAGCATAAATAAAGTGCAGAGATAAAGTATATTATACGCCGAGTAAAAAACATCGTTACCCCATAACAATAGAACAGACAATATTTATTATAGTTCGTAATTCTTGGCTAGCCATATGCTACTTAATCAAAAATAACCAGATATGCTTATAGCAGGTCGATTAAGTTATTTTCTATTTCAGTGAGAATTAAAGGGGGTAGAAGCAAGGTTTTGATTAAATAACCTGAACTCTGGATGATTAGTGCTTGAAAATCAAGTAAATACAACAACTCACGATTATTAAGAATAAAGCATACAAGATTAAGTAACCTGAACTCTGGATAAGCAGCACTTATTCAATATTTCAATTTATGCAATCGAGATTTAACGTTAATAAATTAATTAATGTATTTATTCACAAACCACATCCAAACTAAGTTATATGGCCTTAAACTTATTGAGGGATGACATGTTACAAGCTTTTAAAATATCGAGGATTGCCAGCTGTGTGTGTATCGCTGTGTCTGCTTTTATTTTAGTGTCGAGTCATACTTTTGCCGCAGAAGCTGAAAATAAAAACAAACTTACTGATATTGAAACCATCGAAGTTACCGGTGTGCGTTCGAGTTTAACCTCTGCATTGAGTGCAAAACGAAACGCTGAAACTATTTCAGACTCAATTATTGCCGAAGAAATGGGGAAATCTTCTGATGAAAATATTGCTCAAGCATTGTCGCGTGTTTCAGGTGTATCGTTAGATAGAGACGGCGGAGATAACGAAACGGTTACCGTACGTGGTGTGCAAGCATCGCTAAATGTTATCAAACTTAACGGTGTTTCGATGACCAGTAATACCAATGACCAAGCGGTTGATTTAAGTTTATTTTCTGCCGATATTTTAAGTCGTATTGATGTGGTTAAGTCGCCTGCGGCTAATCAAGAAGAAGGTTCGTTGGGGGCTGCAATCAATCTCCATACTCGTGCGCCATTAGCTGCCAGTAAAAATACCAGTGTTTTTACTGCTGAAGTTCGTTATAACGATTTATCACAAGAAAGCACACCGAGATTTTCTTATGCTGGTTTATACCAGTTTACTGAGAACCTCGGCATTGCTGGTTCGTTATTTCATGATCAACAAAGTGTTCGTAAAGAAGAGTTTGCTACCAATGGATGGCGTTTAAATAGCGAAGCGAACAATAAAGCATTTACGGGGGCCGTCAATGCTTTAACGGGAGAAATACTGCCCGATAATACAGCTGCTATGATGCCTGATGCGGCACTAGCTCGAGTTAACCTTGACGATAAAACTAAGCAAGGTGGTACTTTTACTGTTCAAATGCGCCCAGATGTAGACACCGATATTAGGTTTGATGCCTCATTTTCTCACCAAGACATAGATCATCTGCATTCACAGACCCGGTTAAATAATTTAGATAGAGCCGCAGCAGGTGTAAATGCCCAAATAAGTATTTTACCGGGAAACGGTAATATGGCGAATACTGTAACAAGTGCTTTTTCGAAAAAACCGGGTACACAGAATCAAGCGGCTCGGTGGTTAAATACTACTGATACCTTTGTAGCTGGTTTGGAAGCTGAGCATGCTATCGACGACTACTGGTTAGTGCAAGGGCGTTTGGGCTATTCTGATTCATCGCAGGAATTTAGTGATAGTTATCGCGTTAATTGGTGGGCTAAAGATGCGACGAGTATATCAGATGACCCTAAAAACTGGTGTGGTGTCGATTATGTCAACGGTCCCGAAGGAGACTACTTACCAGAAATGACTTACTGCGATAACTGGAATAATGACGATGCTAGTACATGGCAAATGGGGCAAGCATTGGTACAAATTCGAGAAGTTGAAGATAGCAAGGCTAGTTATTATTTAGATGTTAATCGTCGCTTTGATAGTGATTTGATTACCTCGGTTGAGTTTGGTGTAAAATATACGGACCGTAGTAAAGCGGTGACCGCCGATGAAGCTAAAAAAACCTGGAAACAATTTGAAGACGGCAGCATTAAACTTTATGCCGATGTTATTGAAGGTGTCGAAAATAGCAGCATAACTGGCGGTGGTTTTTTAAAGGGCGTTGCACCTGCAGGTTTACCTACCACATGGTTGTCGCCAAATATTGATGCCAGTATTGGTTTGGCTTTCCCTAGCGGCACTGAAGGCTTATTTGTTGCCAATCCGCTTAAAGCGTGGGAAATAGACGAGCAAACTTATGGTGCTTATGTTCAAGGTAATTTTGAATTACTTGGCGGTAATATTAACGGCAATTTGGGTATTCGTTATGCAAAGACAAAAATAGCAGGGCGAAGTCATTCAGGTTACGATTATCCAAGTGATGTCTTTTTAGTTGAAGAGGGGAGTAGTATCCCTGAAGGCGCCATTTTATCAGCTGATGGCAAGAGTATTGTGAGGATAGTTTCGCCAGTAAGTGATGAAAGTGATTATGCGGAGTTTCTACCGAGTTTCACCATGAATTATTTATTGAGTGAAGAAGTCGTTTTACGGACAAGTGCTGCACGCGTTTTGGCACGTCCGAGCATCAATGATTTAAACCCAAATTTTCATTTAAAATCAACCAATATGAATACGGTACCAAAAGCAGATGGCGGTAACACTGAATTAGCACCTTTTCTCGCTGACCAATTTGATTTTTCGGCAGAATGGTATTTTGAAGAAGGTGCGATACTCTCAGTGGCATTATTTTACAAAGACTTTAAGCGCTTTAATTATCAATCTTCAATCCATAAGGAAATTATTAACCCCATTGATAACAATTGCATTGTTGATCGTTCTGGCTTGTCTGAAGAGCAACAACTTAGTGCAGTTAGCCCTTGTGCAGATGTTAATTATGGTACGGTAGTTAACGGAGCATCTGCTGATATTCAAGGTTTAGAAATCGCGTACCAACAACATTATGACTTTCTACCTGGGCTCTTACAATATTTAGGATCGTCTATAAATTACACCTATGCTGACAGTCAAGCGATTGTTGATCTAACTGATGAAACTAACCCTTTTAATGGTTTGCCTTTTATTAACACCTCAAAACATGCAGCCAATGCAACAGTATACTGGGAAAATAAAAAAATGAGTTTTCGTTTAGCTTATGCATATAGAACCAAAGCTTTACTTGAAGTGAGTAATCAAAATAGTAGTAAAATACGTGATGATCGGGGTACGTTAGACTTTATGGCTAACGTTGTTGTAACTAAATCGTTGAAAATTAGCTTATCAGCTAGTAATTTAACCAATAGCTACGATAGAGTTTTCAACGTGTTAACAGATCCCGGTGAGTCTGACTTAACTAAGGAGTTCAGTGGTGATCTTGATAGCGTATATGATGGCCGTGTCCACGCTATTTATAAGTATGGTAGAACGTACCGCTTATCAATGCGCTATAGCTTTTAACTTATTTGGGCGCTGTCATTAGGTAGCGCTCAAATAAGTTAATACTTGTTATGTTAGGTAATTATCGACAGTAGACTCTTTACTGTTTCCACGCTTGTGACTTCACCGTGATAGGTTCATCCCAACTCAGAGCTTGTCTTTTACGGTACTTAGGATCATTATCACGCTTAGGTTGTGCCTGTGCGACCTTAATTAATGCTTTTTTTGCGGCAATAATTTTGGGGTCTTTACTGTTGATTAAGTTAATATTTTCTTCAGGGTCGGTATGTAAATCTACTAGCTTTTCAAATGAAAGTGGTTGGGCTGCATTAACAAAAAGTTTATATCTTTTGTCTCGTATTACGCGATCTCTAAAGACAAATTTGTTTTCAATGCCTTGCGCTGAAACCGCAGCTTCATTTTTACCACCCATGGAGAGTATTGAGGTGCGCGGTCCGTCTTGCCGCTCATTAAGAATATAAGGCGCAAAAGATTTGCCATCAAGTGTATAGTCGCTCGGGATTTTAGCATCAGCTAAGTCGGCAAATGTTGGTAAAATATCGGTAAAGTCAATTAGGGTATCGCTGATAACACCTGTTGGAACAAGGCCTGGTGCACTTATGATAAATGGTGAGTTAATACCATTTTCTGTTGTAGTTTGTTTACCACCTCGTACCTTACGGCCGTTAAGTGTACCGACAAGGCTTTTGTTGGTACCGTTGTCTGTTGTCCAAATTATAATGGTATTTTCACGTTCTCCCATCTCTTCAAGACGTTGAATCATTCTGGCTAAAATAATATCAGCATATTCAACCATAGCTTTATGTTTATCAAGCTTACTATCTAATTTACCTTTATGTGGTGTTGTTGTATACGGAGCATGTGGCAAGTTCATTGCGTAATAAGCAAACCAAGGTTGCGCTTTATTTTGCTCAATAAAACTCAGTAAAAAGTTAGAGAAAATATCTTCACCAAATTCACCTTTATAGGTTTTACTGCCTTGTTTGGTATGTATATAAGGGTCCCAATAGCGTTCGGCACTGGCAGGTACACCAGCTTCATAGCCTGTCCACATAGCGTAATCATCAAAACCATGTTTTGTCATTGCTTCGGGTTCAATTCGAAAATCATTAACCTGCCATTTTCCTGCCGCCGCAGTGGCGTAACCAGCATCTTTCATAACTTTAGCGATACTTTGGTTTTGCTGCCAATCTAAGTAACCATGGCCCCAGCGAGGAGTATCCCAGTGGTTTACCCAACCATTACGATAAGGGTATTGCCCAGTAATAAGAGAAACACGGGAAGGTGTACATTGTGGATCTGACCAAGCGTTATCAAACCGTATACCTTGATCAGCTAATTCATCAATATTAGGGGTTGATATATCTTCAGCGCCATAAGCACTTATCCATTCCTTGCCTAAATCATCAGCCAAAATAAAGAGTATATTTGGTTTATTGGCGGTAACTGTTGTTTTGTTAGTCTTATCTTGTGCATTTACTGTTGATGAAAGTATCAAAGAAGTGCAAATACTTAATGAAACAATTAGCTTACTTTTGTGAAAAGTCATTACTCAATCCTGTGTTTATTTGTCGAAATAATCAAACTCTACTTAGCTAACTACTATCAGATCTAACTGCGTATATAGCTATTTTGTCTGGATGTCTTTATTTAACCTGAACTCTGGATAAGCAGCACTTACTCAACATTCCCCTTTATTCGGTATTCAATGTCAAAGTACTGATAAATCAACCGTTATTCATCAACGTTTTTCCTTGCACATCGAATAAATTGAAATATTGATAGAGTATATCGGTATTTTCTCTTGTAAATTCATTATTAATAACCGTAAGTTATTGTTTTTACTCAAACATAAAGTACTCATTATCCAGAGTTCAGGTTATTTATATAGTGTCTTGTCTGTACTTATAATTACTACTCATTCTGCCTTTTAATTTAATTGGTTAATGATCATTAATATTTCAGGTAGGGGCGATGTGTTGTGGTTTGGCGTTTCTATAACGATAATATATAGAATAAATATCAGAGGGATTTTTTAATTGTATCAAGCTGTCGTAAATCTGAGTGTTTGCGACAGCTTGATACCAACTTTTGTTTCTGGGCGTTAGCGTAGTGTAAGGCAGTGTAAGGTAATGTAAAATTAGGGTGATGCAACTAATGGAAGTAAGAGAAATCTTAATATCAACTAAGTTTTGGTGTGTAAGACGTTAACTTGTGTATGAAAATTATTCTTTGGTTTAAAGGGGAGGGGAATATTTACTATTTAGCAGCAGTATTCTTAACGACTATTGCCGTTAAGTCTTTACTCATCACATAAAAATTTGGCAACAACAGCGCATCTTCTAATTGCACGGCTTTAGCGGTCACTAATATAGGGATAGTTTTCTCTTGCTCAAAACCGGTAAATTCTTTTTTGGCAAATAGACGGTGCAATTCGCCATTTATTTTCTCGATAGAAAAATTATGACTTTGAGTCTTTATTACTAAGTTTTTTTGGCTAAAATATATTTCCCAGCCTTGTTTATCAAATGCCATAGGCATGGTGAGTGACAACTGAAATAGATAACATTTATCAAGCTGCCCATCATTTAAGCAAGTGTCTTTTGCTTTTTCATTAATGAGCTCATATTTAAGTTTAAGGTTGTCAGCGATTTGTTGAATATCTCTTTGTTGTAAGCCTGTATTAACTGCATCGCAGCCAGTGACAATGACTAACAATACAATAATCAAACTATAGATGTTCAATGGTATTCGTTTCATTTTTCTTCCTTAATCAATGATTGGATATTATACACAGCCTAGTTTTCCTAAAGATAATAAATTTGTTGGTTGTTTGGTCCAATTATTCAGTTGTGTTTGCCATTGCGGTCTTATTGATATGATCTTAGGTAGATAAAGTTCAGTTAAGAGAAGTAACGTTAATTTGTTAAAACTTCTAAAGCAAAGCTCTCCCATAACTAGCCACGATATCCCAATAAAGTATGAGCCTCCTTCATTGATGAGCTTTAAGCCTATAAGTTCACTCTCTTCATTTGTTACTGCCATTAGCAGAGAGTAAAGGTCAAATTGAATCTCTGCATTATGCATAATTTATAAATACCAAGTAGATTAAGCTCTGTTCACTCATTGAACATTTTCTGTGGCATTACACCGCCAAAAGTTGCCTCTTAATACAGCCTATTTTGTATTTCTTTAGTCGCGCAAGATATAGGCAAAGCCTGATTTTTCAACGTTCAATTTGTAGGGTTTTCCTTATGTCGTCCTTCTTAATTCCCCACGGATTGATACCGGATACGCCGATAGAAACCTTTGTTAGAAAGAATCAAACTAATTTCAATTCGTTGATTAACAGGTTTTGATATAGAGGGTGTACATGAATATGAAAAATAATAAGGTAGTGAATATAGGGAGAATGGCATTATTTTCTTTCTTTATCATACCAGTACTGTCCGGTTGTATGGCAGAAGAGCAACAAGCTAACACAGCTGAAAAAGTAAATGTTGCTGCATTAAAGTCTATAGCTAAAAGTACAGAATCTACACGGCCAAACATTGTATTTATTATGTCCGACGATCACTCTGAGCGTGCTATAAGTGCCTATGGTAGTAAGCTAATTGACACTCCTAATATTGATCGAATTGCTAATGAAGGCGTTATATTTAAAAATTCTTTTGTTGCTAACTCCATTTGTGGCCCATCTCGAGCCGTTATGTTGACGGGGAAACATAGCCACATCAACGGCTTTACCGATAATCACTCTCGTTTTGATGGTACTCAACCAACCTATCCGCAATATTTACAACAATCAGGTTATCAAACTGCAGTGGTTGGTAAGTGGCACTTACATTCCGATCCTGTTGGTTTTGATTATTGGGAAATTTTGCGTGGCCAAGGCCATTATTATTCTCCAGAGTTTATTACCAACAAACCTAACGATATAACGGTGGTAAATAAGGTTAAAGACAAACAAGGTAATGTGAAAACAGAGTATGAAAATACCTATGTTGGCGCCTACGCGACAATTAAAACCGGCGACCTAGCGTTAGATTTTTTACAAAATAGAGACAAGTCAAAGCCGTTTGCCATGATTTATAACCACAAGGCCCCCCACAGAAACTGGATGCCTAACGTTGATGATTTAGGTGTCATTGATACTTCCGCTCTACAGGTACCTGATAATTTCTTTGATGACTATAAAACTCGTACCGCGGCCAAATTGCAAGAGCTTGAAATAAACGACATGTATTTGTCCTATGATTTGAAGCTAACCGAAGCTGACTATGCTGATGATTTAGCGGATATATCACAGGGGTGGGGTAAACAATGGCGCGCTTTATATGACCGAATGACGCCAAAACAGAGAAGTAAATGGGATGACTATTACCAAGTATTAAACAAAGAGTATCAAAAGGTGAAGGGCGATGCTAAAGCCTTACTTGTATGGAAGTATCGTCGCTATATGCATGACTACTTAAGCTCAGTATATGCCATGGATAAAGACATTGGTCGAGTGCTGGATTATCTAGATGAACAAGGTTTAGCAGAAAATACCATCGTTGTTTATACCTCAGACCAGGGGTTTTATATAGGAGAACACGGCTGGTTTGATAAACGTTTTATGTATGAAGAAAGTATGAGAACGCCGTTGGTGGTCCGTTACCCAGCAAAAATTAAAGCTAAACAAGTGGTTACTGAAATGGTGCAAAATCTTGACTATGCGCCAACATTTTTAGACTTTGCTGGTATTGATATCCCTAAAGACATGCAAGGAATTTCATTAAAAGAACGCTTAATTGAGCAAAAAACAATTGAACGTGATTCGCTTTATTATCACTACTACGAAGGCATAGAAAAAGAACATAAAGTGGCTAAACATGAAGGTATAAGAACGGATACTCACAAGTTAATTCACTTTAAAGATGTCGATATTGATCACTTTGAATTGTACGACCTAGATGCAGATCCAAGTGAAATGAACAATTTATATGGCACAGAGGCTATCAGTAAAATTCAAACTGATTTGCACAAACAACTGGTAAATATAAAGAGAAAGTATCAAGCGCCAATCATTAACATGTAAAACGGCACTAGCGAGGTTTAGGCATACTTTGCCTAATGTGCTCTAGTACTACCTGACTGACATCGACTTGGTACTAGAGCCTTTTTATCTCAACCATCAGGCCAATTCACAGAAACAGTAAACGAGGAACATAATGATAAAAGGAGGGGGCAATAATTTATTATCCATTTGTTTGGGGGCGTTGACCCTTATTTTCTCGACAGGGATGGCTGTTGCTGAGCCCATCATTACGTTTACTACGCATGTAACACCTAAAAGTATGGCTTATAAATCAACTTATTTATTACTTACTGAAGCGTTTAATCGTATCGGTTATCAATTTTCAATGAAAACTTTGCCTGGTAAAAGGTCTCTGTATGAAGCTAACAGGGGGAGCTATGATGGTGAGGCCCATCGATTTACAGGTTTAAATGATAATAATGATTATCCCAACCTAATTAAGGTGCCTGAAATTCAGCAAGTTATACAAAATGCCATGTACTCCAAACGGGCCTTAACATTAACTATGCCATGGCAAGCACTAGCTAAGTACAGCGTTACCGTACCAAGAGGTTCAATATGGTTAACGAAGATGGCTAAAAAACACGCTAAAGATGTTCAGGAATTATCAAGTCATGAGAAAATGCTGAATTTTATTAAATATGATCGTGCTGATATAGCACTAATGTCCGTAGAAGCTTCTGAATTACTTTCTTCTGATGAATTTGAAAGTAGCGGTATTAAACGAGTAGGACCGATACTTTCAACCTTATCAATTTATAGTTTTATGCATATAAAGCATAAAGCCTTAGTGCCACAACTAGCCTTTGCTTTGCATCAAATGAAGCTAGATGGCAGTTATCAGCGATTGATAAAACAAAGCAGACTTACAGAGACCGTGAAATTTGAAGAATTAAATAACAATCGAGTTTTAAATAATCACATGTAATACCGGAACCTCCCATCCGGTATTAGGCGAGGCGAGACGTCTCAATGTGGTGTTTAGGGGGAGGAAACTCCCCCTCTTTTATGTTCAGGATGAACGGTATATCGCGGTGTCATGACGTCATAGGGATATGACTTATTAGATAATGCAGGAGCTATTATCCTGATGACAAGGAGCATGTATGTTCAGGCAAGTCTTTTTTAAACGGGCAGCATGTTCATTACTATTTATTAACTAATTATTACAAATTACGTAGGTATTTAAATGAAAAAAAGCTATAGGTTTATCAGAAAATTGTTTGTTTCAGTGCTTTTGCTGTTACCCCTTGCAGCTTGGGCTAAAATGGATGCAGAGCAACTGCCTGTGCGTAGTTTTGCTATTGGCTCTCCAGCACCAGATAAGTTTGCAAGCTTTATTGATTTTATCAATGATGATTTATCTAAAACAGCAGTTAATCAACTGTTTTTGCGTATTAACTATAATTATCAATTTAAATCACACCCTGAGTTGGCGGAAAAAAATGCTCTGAGTGAGCAACAAGTTAAAAAATTAGTTAACACTGCGGCTAAACATAATATTGAAATTATTCCTATTATCAACTTGTTAGGCCATCAATCTTGGAAGCAAGATAATATTCGATCTCTACTTACCGTTTACCCCGAATTTGAAGAGCCAGCGGGTAAAAAACTACTTGATAAAGACTTTTACACCCGTGCTTATTGCCCCAATCACCCAGAGGTTCATGAGGTAGTGTTTGCGCTTGTTGATGAATTAGTGGAGGTGTTTTCCGCTAAAGGTGTTCATGTTGGTATGGATGAAGTGTTTATTCTTGGTGAAGAGGGCTGTTCACGCTGTAAAGGTAAAAATAAAGCGGAGCTTTTTGCCAATGAAGTTAACCGCATTCAGGCACATTTAGCAAAAAACAATATTGCTATGTATATCTGGGGTGATAGGTTACTTGACGGTAAAACAACCGGTTTGGGTAAATGGGCCGCATCAATAAATGATACTGATTCGGCTATCGATTTAATTTCTAAAGAGGTGATTATTTGTGACTGGCAATATAAATTTGCGCCACCAACACCGGGTTATTTTGCCGTTAAAGGTTTCGATGTTATTAGCGCCTCATATCAAGTACCGAGCGTCGCCGAATTTCAGTTAAGTAATATGATAGGTATGCGTGCAAACAGTAGAGATACCATTAAAAATAGACTTCTAGGCATCATGCATACTTACTGGGGAAATTTTGACAGCTTTAATCAATGTTATCAGGGGAATTCATGCGTAAATGAGGTCAAGGAAAGTGCAGTGAAGACCTTTAAAACTATTTACCCTAAGAAAAAAAGCTAATGTTTTTTTATCGACTTAGTTCTAAGGTGGTTTTGCTGCCACTTATTGTTTGCTCGCTATTGAGTTGTACTGATAGCAAGCAAATAATAAAGGCAACTCGCGCGCCCTTAGATAAACCCAATGTCATTATTTTTTATCTCGATGACAGCGGTTACGGCGATTTTTCTCATAATGGCAACCCTACCATTGCTACACCTACCATCAGTAAGTTAGCCGGCGAAGGTGTTAATTTTAGCCAGTTTTATACCAGCTCTCCAGCATGTAGTGCCTCGCGTTATTCTTTATTAACTGGGCGAGTACCGGGCCGTTCAGGGTTAGATAATTGGGTTATTGGGCCAGAACACCCTAAATACCTACACCCTAAGGAGGTAACCATTGCTGAAGGACTTAAAAATCACGGATATCAAACAGCAATGTTTGGTAAATGGCATTTAGGCAGTCCTAATAAAGCCAACGGTATGGCGGTTGAAAGTCTGCCGCTTGCTCATGGTTTTGACTACTGGCTGGGCACCAATGTTTCACATGATTACGCGAATGCAAAATTACTTGAAAGTACTCTTAGTGAACCACAATTTGTTGCAGGTTATCGTGAAATAGCCAGTGATTTACCCAACAAAATTGAGGTATCAGATAATCTCACCCAACGGTATACCGACAGTGTGGTTAACTTTATTGAACAAAATAAAGCCAAGCCATTTTTTGCTTACGTTGCGTTTAACCAACCGCATTTAGGTTTACATGTTGCGCCGCGCTTTAAAGGTAAATCTCGGCGAGGCTTGCTTGGCGATGTCATGAGGGAAATAGACAATTCATTAGCGCGGGTAATAGCGGCTATTGATAACGCGGGCATTACCGAGAACACCCTCATTATCTTTTCTTCTGATAATGGTCCTTGGCTTAAGTTTCAGCAGAAAAAGCATCATCACTATGGAGATGTGCGTTTAGATGTTGGTTACGCTATGCCTTTTCGTGACGGTAAAGGATCAAACTGGGAAGGTGGGCATCGTGTCCCAGGTATTTTTTATTGGCCAGGGGTATTTGACGCTGACAAAATAGAGCAAGCACCTATAAGTACACTTGATATTTTACCGACCATTTTCTCTTTGACTGGCGTTACCTTACCGCTAGATCGCACTATCGATGGTCGTGATATTTCAAGCTACTTAATTGATGAAAATATACAAAAAGTTAAACCTTTTGAGTTGCTCTATTCCGGAAAAGAAAATCAAATCACAGCGTTAAGGCGTGGACCATGGAAATTAGTGACAAATACTTATTCCCAGCTTGGTGATAATTATGGCTATAACGCCTCAATACAAACACCCTTATTGTTTCAGGTTGAACATGATTTATCAGAAAGTATTGATCGAGCGAAAGAACAGCCAAAAATAACTAACACATTGAGTGAAGAATTAGCTAAACATCAGCAGAGCATAACAGCCCAAGGTAGTTTTTGGCACTAGATTAGAAGTAAATGAGTTTTTCATTTACCTCTAATCTAGTAGGTATCACAACTGATAACTTAGGCCCTCTTTATGTGTGTGAGTAAAAGTGGGAGTCTAGAAAGTAGGCTTATGTTTTGATTGATTATATTTGCAGCACATACTATATAGCCACAGCCCTTCGGGGCTTGCGAACACTACTAAATCGTTATTAACAGAGTTATCCACAGAAATTGTGGGAATCCATTGCTTGGTTAGAGTTCAAGCAATGATAAGTCGTTGTTTAATAAAACACCTAATACTTAAATGGTTGCGTTCTTTGTTTGTTTAACTATTTAAAATCAAAGGCTTATGTCTATTCTTGTTGGTTGCCTTTCAATTCTATTTTGTATATTTATTTAAAAATACTTTTCCACAATATTTCCGTATTTAAGAACGAGCTTTTAGATAGTTTTTACTGAGCTAGTTACTTAATTTAACAGTTTAAAAAAAATGAAATCATTTTGTCATAAATGCACTTTAAGATATTTGTAAATCCTGGTCTAGACCAGCAACAGGTCGCTTTACAAATAATTAAGGAAAATCATGACAAAGTTAACTCCGATAGCAGCCGCGTTAATGGCGCTTTCAAGCTTACAAGTATTTGCTGATGCTTCAGTAATGGGCTCTATCAATGATAACGCAGGTGTTTTATCTGGCGCTAAGGTTTCAGTGGTCGGTACAGAAGTAACTGCCGCTACCAATTACCAAGGTAAGTTTGAATTAAGCCATTTACCTGCCGGTAAAAATACGCTGAAAGTGGAATATTTAGGTTATCAATCAAAGACTTTTGTTATTGACGTTATTGATAACCAAATAAATAAGATTGGTACCTTAACGTTAAATGTTGATGATAATACTTTAGAAGAAGTGGTCTCTATTGGTCATATGCGCCGAGGCGCTATTTTAGCAACCAATATGCAAAAAGAATCTAATAGTATTAAGAACTTTCTTTCCTCTGATGGCATTGGAAAATTGCCCGATAGAAATGCTGCAGAGGCCGTGCAGCGTATACCTGGTATCTCAATTGAGCGAGATCAGGGCGAAGGTCGTTTTGTTGCTATTCGAGGTTTACCGTCTCAGTGGAGTTCAACAAGCATGAATGGCGATAGGTTACCTACCGCAGAAGAAGAAACAACGAGTCGTGCTGTTGCTTTTGATTTTTTTCCTACCGATATCATTGAATTAGTTGAAGTTTCAAAGGCAATAACTCCTGATATGGAAGGTGATGCTATTGGCGGAAATGTAAACTTTATAACTCGTAGAGCGCCTGTTGAAAAAACACTATCGGTGAATTTAGCGGTAGGTGGGGCGGAAAAGGCTGAAGGCGGTAATCAATCATTTAACCTGTTATATGGTGATAGATCGGATGATGGCAAGTTAGGTTTCTTGGTTAATGCGACAGCAATGGAGCGAGACTGGGCAACGGATAACTATGAGCCACGACGCGCTATTGATGATGACGGTGTTGCCGGTGTGCATCGCCTAGAGCTAAGAGATTATACGGGAACACGTACCACTTATGGTCTTAATGCCGCAGGCGAATATTTGTTTGATAAAGGCTTAGTGTACGCCAAGGCGACTTATGGCACGTTAAAAGATGAAGAAACACATTACAAGAACCGAGTACGTTATAACAAAAACCGTGTTGAATTACAGCATATATACAATGAACTGATTACTGAAATGCATGGTTTTCAAATTGGTGGTGAATACGATATCAATATGAGTACACGTGTTGATTGGAAATTGAGTAATTATGAAAACCAATTTGAATATGGCGATATTCCCAATGGTGAAGATAATGCGTATTACGTGGTTAAGTTTAAACAAGGGGTTGAGTTTGATGATGATGTTGGTATGCGAAATGGCGAAGATGTTGGCAGTGGGTTAATTTACAACACTATTGATGGTGGTAGTGATCCAGCACGTGAAATAGCGATGCATTTACCCAGTGACTGGGTCATGGATCCGGCTAAAGCGGTATTAGCTGATGTTGAACTTTACGGTATTAATATAAATGAGAAAGATAAAATTGTTGCTCAATTTGATATCACCCATTGGTACAGCGATGCCTTAGAGTTAAAGGCAGGTGTTAAATATCGAGATAAAGAACGTAAAGCGGATTTTTATGACAAGTTTTATGGTTGGAATGAAGCTGAATATGGTCCAACACCAACGTTAGCACAAGTGGCTAACGACCTAGGCGTAACATTAACAGACCAACCCGGTCGCAGTGATTATCTCGACAATTTTGCCATTGATTATCAACAACATTTTTCGCAAGTCATTCCTGTTAATGATTTAAAGAGGTGGTGGAATGAGAATCAACACAAGCTGTCTTTTTTACCTGATGATTCCGAAGTGGTCGAAAATGGCGGTGGTTTAAGCCGTAATTTTGATTTATACGAATCTCATACTTCAATATACGGTATGGCTACCTATAAACTTTCTGAGCAATGGTCAATGTTAACAGGTGTTCGTGCCACCCAAACTAAAACAGATGTTGACGGTTATATTGCAGTAGAAAATGAACAGGGCACTTCAGTTGAGCCAGTAACAAACAGCAATGACTATTGGTCAGTTTTGCCGTCAATACACTTAACGTATAAAGCAGATGAGTTAAGTAATGTGCGTTTAGCCTTAACACGTACCTTTGCTAGACCCGATTTTGGTCAATTATCCCCAGGGGCAACTTACTCAGAGATGGAAAATACCCTTAAATCAGGTAATCCAGATCTTGAACCGACCTATGCTAATAACTTTGATTTAATGTATGAGAGATACTTTGATAACGCTGGTGTTATTTCGGTGGGGTATTTTTATAAACACATAACTGACCCTGTGTTTTCTCAAAGCTATCAAACAGATTACCGCGGTGAATCTGTTACTGTGAAAAGTCCATTAAATGGCGATAACGCTTGGTTGCATGGCGTAGAATTTGCGACTAACTCAAGCCTTGCGTTTGTCTCTGAATCACTGTCTGACTTTGGTGTGAACTTTAACTTCACTTGGATGGACTCAGAAATGACAATCCCAGAACGTGACGACAACGTCGCCATTCCTCGTCAGGCCGAAATGCTCTTTAATACTTCAATTTATTATGATGGATATGACTTTGCTGCCCGTATAGCGGTTAATCATAAGGGCAGTTATATCGAAGACCACGGCAGCAATAGTGACTTAGATACTTACTATGGCGATTACACCAGTGTTGATGCTTCAGCTTCTTATAATATTACCGATCAGGCCATGATTTATATTGAACTAAATAATTTAACCGATGAACCGCTGCAATATTATACCGGTTCAATACAACGACCAAATCAAATTGAATATTACGGTATTCGTGGACAAGTGGGTTTTAAATACGACTTCTTCTAAGTTGTTTTAATACCAACGGCTTTATACCAGCAGCTTTAATACCCGTGCGGTGATGTTGCTGGTACAGCGTCGCCGCTCAGTTTCTTCATACCAATTTCACTAATTAACTGATCTATTTTTTACATAGAGAAAACTGTCAAATACAAGGCGTTTATTTCAATAACTAGTTGTTCTAATTATTAAATAAACAACGAAGTAGTTGGTAATTTTAACAAGTAGAAATGGTCACATAGTTAATGAGATTGGTATAACTATTTGATAGGTAAATTATGCAGTTATCTCTAAAAGCCAAAATACAACAAAGCTCCACGCCTATTTTTGTTCTTTATGCCGCTAGTGCCGCATTTATGACTTATTTTTGCATGTACGCTTTTCGCAAGCCTTTTGTTGCGGCTAGTTATGAAAATAGTGAAATATTCTCTGGTGTCATCGACTTTAAAGTAGCGTTAGTACTTGCTCAGGTATTGGGGTATTTACTTTCAAAATTTATTGGTATTAAAGTTATTTCTGAAATGCCAGCGAGTAAACGAGCCATATCTATCTTAGTGTTAGTGATGTCGAGCGAGCTAGCTTTGATAGGTTTTGCACTTGTGCCGACAAACTACAAGTTATTGTGCATGTTTCTAAATGGTATTCCTTTGGGCATGATTTGGGGTTTGGTATTTAGTTTCTTAGAAGGGCGAAGAACCAGTGAGATTTTAGGGGCTATTTTAAGTATTACTTTCATTGTGGCATCGGGCGTAGTTCGCTCAGTTGGTAAGTGGTTAATTACCGAGATGAACATTGTCGATATGTGGATGCCAGCAGCAACGGGTGCGCTATTTACTATTCCTTTGTTTATATCCGTATATTTATTGACCCAGCTGCCAAAACCTAATGCCGAGGATATTGCTGAGCGCCAAGCACGACAACCGATGAATGCTAGCCAGCGAAAAAGCTTCTTTTATGCTTATGCGCCTGGGATCCTATTACTGATTTCTAGTTTTTTATTGATCACAGGTCTTAGGGATTTTCGTGACAATTTCTCTGCTGAAATATGGACAGAACTGGGTTATGGCAATGAGCCAGCTATTTTTACCTATGCAGGTATTCGCATCGCCTTGATTGTTTTAGTCGCTCTAGGCGCTATGGTGATCATTAAAAACAATGTCCGTGCATTTTTAGTCAACCATATGTTCATTTTGCTAGGCTGCGGTTTACTCGGCGGCTCAACTTTAGCTTTTCAAGCTCAGGTGATTGACGGAAAAACTTGGATGGTATTGCTCGGTGCGGGTTTATATACCGCTTACATTCCTTATAACTGTTTTTTGTTTGATCGTATGATTTCTGCTGTTGGCGTTAATGCTAATGCTGGTTTTTTACTCTATCTTGCAGACTCGGCGGGTTATTTAGGCAGCGTTAGTATATTGCTTTACCGCACCTTTTCTTCAGCACAGCTGAGCTGGCTCGACTTCTTTATTAATCTTTGTTATTTCGTCTCTGTTATTGGCGCCTGCCTAGTTGCTTGTTCAATGAGCTACTTTAGCCGTTTGCTTTATAAACAGCACCAATCGAGTAAAAAGGCCAAGCCCATAGTGGTTCAACCGCAAGCTGTGCGGATGATAAATACAGTTTAGCTTTTAAATGCCTATTTTTAAAAAGGAAATTTACATAAAAATGTAAGGTGTGTATGAACGGCTTATAGCAACATTTTACAGCTATACGTTACAGCAACATGTTACCGGAATAAATTACAACAGCATATTACAGTAATAAAGCAATCCATTTGGAATGAGTTTGATAACCAATAAATGAGGAAAATAGTATGAATAAACTTGAAGCAGTAATCTTTGATTGGGCAGGCACTGTCGTTGATTTTGGCTCAGTGGCGCCGACACGAATTTTTGTCGAAGCGTTTAAGCAGGCCTATGATTTTGATGTCAGTTTAGCAGAAGTGCGTGTGCCTATGGGAATGGGGAAATGGGATCACATTAAAACCCTTGGACAATTACCAGCGGTTAACCAACGTTGGACAGCTCAATTTGGCCAAGCGATGACAGATGATGTGGTGGATGAAATTTACCAAACATTTATGCCTTTGCAAAAAGCCAAAGTCGCTGAATTTGCTCAGCCTATTGAAGGTGTGTTACCTGTGATTGATTGGCTGAAAAATCAAGATGTTAAAATAGGATCATGTTCAGGGTATCCAAGAGAAGTCATGGAGGTTTTAGTACCGGCGGCCGCTAAACTAGGCTATCAGCCAGATTGTTATGTTGCCAGTGATGATCTAAAAGCAGGCTCCAGACCTGGGCCGTGGATGGCATTGCAAAATGTCATTGATATGGGGATCACTCATGTGGCAAATTGCATCAAATTTGATGATTCAGCTCCAGGGATTACCGAAGGATTAACCTCTGGAATGTGGACAGTAGGTATAGCGTTAACCGGTAATGCTGTTGGGTTAACCGAGAGTGAGTGGCTTGCACGCACCGATATGGAACAAGAGCAACTATTAACCGCGGCTTACAATGAGCTGTCGCGTAGCGGTGCCCATTATGTTATTGACTCTTTAGCTGATGCTGTTCCTGTTGTACAAGATATTATGGCGCGCATTGCTCGTGGTGAAAGGCCTTGAGTATAGCGCAGCCCTTTTGGTTTGAACAAGCGCTAGCACAAGAGCGAGCCAGTCAAGGTAATACATTGCAAGGTAAGACATCAACGGATGTTTGCATAATAGGTGGCGGCTACACAGGTTTATGGACGGCAATTAAACTCAAACAACAGGCACCTGAAAAAGATGTGGTGATCATTGATAAAGGCTTATGTGGACAAGGCGCATCAGGTCGTAATGGCGGTTGTATGTTAACGCTGTCGACAAAGTTTGCCACCTTAGTGCGTTTGTTTGGTCAAACGGAAGCTATTCGTTTAGTAAAGGCTTCTGAGCAAGCAGTTTTTGATATTGCTGATTTTTGTACTCAGCACAAAATTGATGCTGACATTCGACTTGATGGTGCCTTGTATACCGCCACTAATTCAGTGCAAAAAGCAAACTTACAAAACCCTTTAGCAGCGTTAACAATGGCGGGCATTAATCAGTGGCAAGTAAAGGACAGTGAGTTTGTTCAACACTATTCCGGCTCAGCGCTAAATCAGCAGGGAATATTTACCGCGGCGGCAGGCTCATTACAGCCAGCTAAGCTAGTGAGGGGTCTAGCGCGGGTGGCTAGGCAGTTAGGTGTGCGTATCTTTGAAAATACACCAATGACAACAATAGCTTATGGGAATGTTGTTAAAGTAACTACGCCAAGTGGTGAGGTACATGCTCCGCGGTTAGTTTTAGCGATGAATGCTTGGATGGCAAAAGCACTTAAGCCTTTTAGCCGCAGCATTGTTTTAGTCTCCTCGGATATGTTAATTACCAAACCTATGCCTGAAGCATTAGCGGCAATGCATTTAAATCATGGTATGGCAGTGGCTGATTCACGTATTTTTGTGCATTACTATCGCAGTACACCCGATGGACGGTTAATGCTTGGCAAAGGCGGCAATTTGTTTGCCTATGGCAATAAAATGTTGTCGTTATTTGATAAAAAAAGTGCTTATCAAGGAATGTTAAAGCAATCCTTTGAGCGATTTTTTCCAAGCCTTACTCCTGACTTTGAACGTAGCTGGACAGGGGCTTCTGATCGCTCGGTGACCGGCGTGCCTTTTTTTGGCCGACTTGAAGGGCAAAACAATGTTTGTTATGGGTTAGGTTATTCTGGCAATGGTGTTGTACAAAGTTACTTAGGCGGAGATATATTATCGTCTTTAGTCTTGGAGCAAGATAACGAATGGACACGCTCAGGAATGGCAAAAGGCAGTCGGGGCAACTTTCCCTTTGAGCCTTTTAGAACATTGGGCGCTAATATCGTGCGCAAAAGTGTTTTAAGAAAGGAAGCGATGGAAGATAAAGAGCAGAAAGCTTTTTGGTTTGATAATCAGCTAGCTAAATTAGCGTCGGCGGCAGGTAAGGCCGATAAGTAATGAGCTTTTTCATTATCGAGCTTATTTATCAATATCATTTATCAATCGGGCTCTGTCATTACAGAGCTCGATAACTTATTATGCAAAAAAGTGAAGAGTCAAACATGCTTTAGAGCAGAAAACATAAACCATTGAGCAAAGCGCATAGTGTTAAAGTGCATAATGTTAAAATGCATTAGCGTTCAGTGTTTTAAATGATTAGGCCACGCGCTAAATCACTATTTTAATTGAACAACAATCAGGTATTAATTTATGCTTTTATATCAACAGATTAAGCAATACATCGCCAAGCTTATTGATGATAAACAACAAGGTGTAAAACTGCCCTCTGAACGACAATTATTGGAAAAATTTAATTCCAGTCGTATTACCGTGAGGGAGGCACTATTTCGCATGGAAACTGAAGGGCTAATTTATCGTCAAAACCGTAAGGGTTGGTTTGTTAGTCCGGCGCGATTGCGTTGGAATCCTGTGAAAAAAGTCAATTACTATCAACTCGCTAAAGAGCAAGGCTTCAAGCCTAATACTCAATTGGTCGCTATTAATCACGGTAAAGCGGCAAAGGTTGTTTACCAAGCTTTTGAACAAACATGTAGTGAGGTGTTTTGGGAGATTTACCGGGTTAGATCGTTGGATGAACGACCGGTAATGCTAGAAGAAATCTATTGTCAGCAGCGCGTCTTTCCGCAGTTGCATGATAAAGCGCTTGAAGGCTCAATCACCACCTTGTTTTCTCAAGACTATAATATTGCCATTTGTTCAGAGCAAAGTAGTATTCATGTGACAGCCTTACCGGATGACAAAGCCGAATTACTTAATGTAAATGCAGGATCCCCTTGCATTAAAATCATCCGTAAACGGTTTTGCCAACAACAACGCTTGATTGATTATAACATTGAGTATTGGGTGCACGGCGCAATAGAAATAGCAGTAGAGAGTTATTAATGGTTAAGATACTTCTGGACAAGGCGCTTGATTGAGCAATTGCTGGCTATTGGGATTGAAAGCAACGAAGGGTTGATTTTTTTGACCAGCACAAGTGAGCAATAATTTAATGAAATTGGTATAAAACGAGGTATAAGCCTCGTTTTTACGATAAAAACTATGTAATCCTTATAACCAGTAACGTGTTTCCCCTATGTCACAGAGCAGCTGCTGAATATCTTCTGGGTAAATTTCACCGATGTTACCAATGCGAAAACAATCGGCATTAGAGACTTTACCAGGATAAATAACAAAACCTTTAGATTTAAGTGCTTGATAAAACTTTTTAAAATCATACTTGTTTTGGCTAGGAGAGAAAAAGGCGGTAATGATAGGAGATTGAATGTTTTTGGCTAATAATGCCTCAAAACCTAGCTCTTTCATACCGTGCACAAGTAGCGCTTGATTTGTTGCGTAGCGCTTAGCTCGGTGCGTAATTCCGCCTTCCTGCTCAAGCTCTGTTAGCGCTTGCGCAAACGCACGTACAACATGTGTAGGAGAAGTGAAGCGCCACTTGCCGTTTGCTGTTTCCATAGTATGCCACTGATCATAAAGATCTAAACTAAGGGATTTTGCTCGGCCTTTGCATTTTTCCAGTAAAGTCTGTTTTGCAATGATAAAACCAAACCCCGGCACACCTTGAATGCATTTATTGGCAGAGCTAATCATATAACCAATGTCTAAGTCACCAATATCAAACTCAATACCACCGAAGCTAGACATAGCATCTACAATAAAAATAACACTAGCTTGCTGGCAGATATCTGCGACAGCAGCGATAGGATTTAACATACCCGTGGTGGTCTCACAATGCACCATAGCCACATGGGTAATGGTGTTATCTTTTGCAATCAGTGAGCTTATTTCTTTTGGGCAAGGTTGTAGCGTTTCTTGAAATTTAAGTACCTGATGATTAACGTTTAATATGCTACATATTTGTGCCATGCGTTGGCCATACGCGCCATTGTCAATGATCAGTATTTTATCGGTTGGGCCAATAGCACTACCAAGTACTGATTCTACGGCAGCGGTACCACTGCCTTGCATGAGTACACTTGAGTAACCTGGTTTTTGTGTTGCTAATTTAGTGATTTTTGTCCGAATATCTTGGACTATTTCAATGTTGTAATCATCATCCCAAGTACACCAATCAGTCAGCATAGCTTGTTTTACACTTGATGATGTGGTCAGCGGGCCTGGGGTGAGTAATTTATAATGATTCATATCGTCTGCCTTTGTTGTTTGGTCTAGACCAGATTTTAGGTTGACGATATGCTGATGACAACAGTCAATAAGCATTCTTCATAAAAGTGTCATAGTTAATCACTGACTTTAAGTATTATTTTTCAATTCAAAATGCCGTAAGTTAAGTAGTTAAGTACTATTCATACGGAATTCGAACAAGTAACTGAACCCCTTGGTTTGCTTTGCTGTCAACGGTTAATTCACCACCTAAGGCTAACGCACGTTCACGCATACCTTTAAGGCCGTATGAACCTTCCTTAGTTTGCCAACCCGACTTTAAACCCTGACCATTATCTGAAATAAGAAGTAACAGCTCTTTATTTTGAGAGGTTAGAATGATTTCTACCTGACTCGCTTTAGCATGTTTAGCAATGTTGGTTAACGATTCTTGGGCAATACGAAACAAGGCAATAGATGCGTCTTCGCCAAGCGATATTTGTATCTCGTGCGCGGTAACATGACAATTCACTTCATGGCGAGATTTAAACTCATGTGCAAGCCACTCAATGGCTGCAACTAAGCCTAAGTCTTCTAGGATACTGGGACGCAAATCGGTCATTATTTGCTTTGATGTTTGTGAGGCGCTTTTAACTAGTTGACTAAGCTCTTTAGATTTGTCCATGCGCTGTTGTTCATCTTTAAGGGAGCGCAGGCGTCTTATACCAATGGTTAGGGCTGTTAATGTATGGCCTAATTCATCATGAATTTCTCGGGCAAGCTTGGCTTTCTCTTCTTCGCGTACTTGCTGCATGTGTCGAGCTAAGTCACGCAATTCAGCCGTCCTTTCTACTACTTTTTCCGCCAATTGACGGTTCCAATAGGTGAATAGGCAAATGATTAGTGTGACAATAATGGCGACAATTAATAACGATTGTATTACCAGCTTAATATCGAGTTTATTTTCAATTTGAATGTTAATCCATTTATCAAAGATTAGACGTTTTTCTCGCTCGGAAATATCGCTAATAGCTTTTTCAATGATAGGGATAAGGGGGGCCATAGTTTTAGAAGCGGCAAACATGATCTCGTAGTCATACGGAGTAGTTGCTAACACTTTTAATCCGGTAATCCCTAACTTGCGCTGGTAGTACTCAGTAGAGAAGACATTATGAATAAAGACATCAGTTTTTTTATTATCTAAGGCTTGCAGCCCATCAACCGTTGACTCGATAAAGCTTACTTCAACATTAGGGTGATTTTTTGCTAAAAATGCATGTGCAAATGAACCATATTGCACCGCCACACGTTCGTTTTGTAGCGAGTCTAACCCTTGAATAATCGCGGTATTTTGTCTACCAAGCAGCACGACAGGCATTTTTATAATAGCCTTGCTAAAAATAACATCCTTTTGTAAGTTGGTTGTTTTTGGTAAGTAAGAAGCAAAGCCTATTTTATTCGCTCTAAGCGCGTTAGCTAGTGGCATAAATTTGGGGTAACGAAGATTTGAGCGTATCTCTATACCTAACTTTTCACTGATTATCTTGAGGTAGTCAGAAGTGAGTCCTTGGTGTTGACCGTAGTCATCGGTATATTCAAATGGTTTGTGTCTTTTACCGCCAACCATACCGTGTATTATGACTTTATTTTGCCTTAACCACTTTTGCTCTTGGGGAGTTAGCCAGTTTTGTCGCCATTGCTTGGCAGAATCATTGCTTTGTTTTAGCGCTGTATTTGCTTGGCAATCATTACAACAAATGAAACTACTGATAAAGAGCAAAGCTAAAAATAGAAGCCCTTGTTCTGTTTTTATCATGAAATAACCTACTGTTTAGTTTATTAAATCGTGACGGTTGGCATATAGAACAATTTCAGCATTATTACTAAAACTCATTTTTTGTAAAATACGGGCACGGTGAGTGGTAATAGTTTTTGCACTGACATTAAGTTTGTCGGCAATGATATTGGGGCCTGAGCCGATCGCGAGCTCTAAAAATACTTGGTATTCACGGTCGGAAAGGGTTTCGTGTAAGCAGTCCATTTTCTCATCTTGTACTCCTCTACTAATATGACTGGCTAGTAACTCGGCGACTTCAGGACTTAAATAACGTTTACCCTTAGCTGCTATTTTAACTGCATTGAGGATTTCATCATCATCGGCATCTTTTGATAAATAGCCGGCGGCACCGCCATGAATTAATCTGACCGCATATTGCGATTCAGGGTAGGTACTTAAAATGAGTACAGGCAATTTAGTTTTATCGGCTTTTATTAGTTTAAGTAATTCAACACCACTTCTATCGGGTAAACGAATGTCGAGTAATACTAAATCCCAGTCTTGTTGTCGGATCATCTTTAAGGCGCTTGCAGCATCGGCGGCTTCACTAATATCAACTGAAAAGTCAGCTTCTTGCAATATTTGTCGTATGCCTGCTCTAACAACAGAATGATCATCTACTAATAATATTTTCAACATTTATACTCTCCAATTTAATACAGCTGAACAGGCGGTTTTAACCTGTTTATTGAACTTTATATCCATTTATTTAAATTGTTTTCTGTGTTTGTTATATTTAATGGTCACATTTGTTGTCGTATTTTATAGTTGCTGATACTAACTTAGTTTATTATGTACAGGCTTGTAAATAGTTATCTTTGTATTGTAAGTTAATTAGATGATTGTTTTCAAAGGTGTGTAGGGCAACCCCTACAGAGCGTTACTAAAAACCTTACTCTTTGATGCCGGATACGCTGATAGAAAGATATTTCCTCCAAGCGCATTGTATAGGTAGAAATCAAAAGGACGCATTAAGAAGTTCATATCTAGATTTCTAAAGGAAAACCAAACGGAATTTGATGCGAAAAGTAAAAGTAAACCCGAATCTGAAATATAGATTGGCGGCTTTTACCTGCTGTAAATAGAAAACGTATGAGGTTTTCAACAAATGAAACATGCTTGGGAAAATATAAACATGAATATAACAAACTGTAGAAAAAATAAAGTTGCCTCAGCGGTAACTCTTGCGTTAATGCCGATTGTATTTGGCGCTAGTTTAACGGCCAGTTTCAGTGCTTTTTCTGCTGAAACAAGTGAAGAAGTATCAAAAGCTAAAAAGAAAAAAGCAGATATCGAAATTATTGAAGTCACCAGTTATCGAGATAGTATCACCAGTTCATTAAACGCCAAACGTAGCGCAAACTCAGTGGTAGATTCAATTACTGCTGATGATATTGGCAGCTTTCCTGATACCAACGTTGCCGAGTCACTGCAACGTATCCCTGGTATATCTATTACCCGTAGTTTAAGTGGTGATGGCGAAAGTGTCAGTATCCGTGGTTTTGGCCCTGGGAAAAACTTATCTTTAGTCAATGGCCAGCAACTGAGCAGTAGTTCATTTAATTTAGAAAACTCACTAAGTCGAGGCTTTAACTATGGCTTGTTACCTTCAACCATAGTACAACGCGCAGAAGTGCATAAGTCTACTGAAGCTTATCTACCTGAAGGTGGTGTTGGTGGTACGGTTAATATCATTACTCGTAAGCCGTTAAATCAAAATAAAGAGCTGCTTTTGGTGGCTTCTGGCTCTGCTAGTTACAATACTTTGTCGGAAGAAACTGCACCAAAAGCCTCTGCATTAGCTAGCTGGAAATTGAATGATAAATTTGGCGCTTTGGTCAGTCTCGATTATTCAAATGTAGATACTAGGCGTGATGCGGTAGAAGTTTTAAATTATAAAAAGCAAAGCTTTGTTACTGCTGATGGCACTGAGTTTACCGATGTAATAGTCCCTGGTGCAATTGGCTCAGCTAACTTTAACCAAAACCGTGAACGCAAAACCGCTATGGTTACTTTGCAGTATCAGCCAACTGATGCTATTGATATGAATTTTAATTATCTGACCAGCAATATGGAAGGTGATAACTTAAATACTAACCTCATCTCATTAAACCATGCAGGTTATTACAAACACACCAAGCCAGGTACGGTATTAGATGCAACATTAAATGAGGCCACTAATACTATTACTCGTATTGATTATTCAGCACCTAAAAATGGTCGTGCTGGTTGGGCGTCGGCAATTCGTCGTGATTCTGAATTAGAGAGTGAGTCTTTTCAATATGACATTAAATGGTTAGGCGATAATTTAACCTTGAAAGCTGCGCTAGGTACTTCTACTTCAGCAGGTGGATCTGGCGTGATTAAGAGCTCTAAAATTGCCGTAAGTGGCCCTACTACCGTAGGTATTGACGATGGTATTGGTTATGTACAATACCATGATGTTAATCCTGGCGATTTAGGTGATGCTACCGCTTGGGCTCATGGTTATGCGAGAAAAACCAGTGATAATGACAATAGTTATATTGCGCTAGATGGCGAATATTATTTAGATGATAATTTTATCACCTCAGTTATGTTTGGTGTGCGTTATACCGAAGCGACACAAGAGCAAAGACACATTCTTGCCAGCAATGATTATCATCAAGATACTGATGCTCATGACAGCTTACGTGGCCCTGCGAGTAATATTGGTGAGCTTAGCTCGACGCCTGATGATTTTCTTAGTGGTCTTGGCGGTAACGCAATATCGAGCTATCAATTTATAGACCCTAGCTTACTTGATGGTTACGGCATTGTTTATACTGAACGCGCTCATCAAGGTAACTCTTATGATGTTACTGAGGAAGTTGCTTCAGTCTATGCGCAAGCAAACTTTGAACATGATTTTGACAATATGCTGCTTCGCGGTAACTTTGGCTTGCGTTATAGCGATCAAAGTACGGAAACATTTAACTTTTCAAATGAGCTAAATTGGAAAGATGCTGATGATCTCGAAAGAATAAACAACTTTGATTTTGACTTTGTGCAAACAGGTGAGTCAAGCGAGTTATTACCTAGCGTAAACTTAATCTTAGACTTACAAAATGATTGGGTTGTACGTGGTGCTTATTCTACGGTAATTTCTCGTCCTGACTATGTGCAATTGGCTCAACAGCTTTTTGTTAAAGACATTGAAGAAGAAGATCAAACAGACGGTGGCGCTACCCGTACCGCTAAAAAAGGTAATGCAGAATTAGAACCTTTCAAAGCAGACAAGTACGACCTTTCAACTGAGTGGTATTACAGTGAAGGTTCAAGTGTTAGTCTCGGTCTTTTTTATTACGATGTTAAAACCTTTGTTACTACCGAAGAATCTCTCGAAGATTTATTGGGTGATGGTGATTTATGGATTGTTACTCAACCCGTTAATAAAGATGGTGGCTCGGTTAAAGGTATTGAAGCGGCAATCTCTCATCAATTTACCAATTTACCAGCACCTTTTGATGGCCTAGGTATTCAAGCAAACTATACCTATGTTGATAGTGATACAGAAGAAACCAATCCACTTACCGGTGAGCAGTTACCATTAGCGGGTTTGTCTGAATCAACCTACAATGCAGTGCTGTTCTACAGCAAAAATCAATGGGATGCCCGTTTATCTTATAACTACCGTGACGCTTATTATGAGCAAATTCAATTTGAATATCCGCGCTTTAACGATTCTATTGCTCGCTTAACAGCAAAAGTTAAATATAAGTTTGACAGCGGCTTAAGTTTATATCTGCAAGGTACCAACTTAACCGACCAACAAAATATGCGTTATATTGGTGATGAGTCACGACCATACCAAACCAGTGAAGTAGGACGTAATGTTGTTGCTGGTTTTGACTTTGTCTTCTAAGTTAACTCACTTTTATTAAAAACTGGAATGAAGCCATTGATTAACTTTAATCAATGGCTTTTTCGGTTTTTTCTTAGTAATACCAAACTGTATAAGGCAAGGAATGAACTATGAGAGTAACTATGACGGATGTTGCACAGTTAGCTGAAGTTTCATCAAAGACTGTTTCTAGGGTCATTAATAAAGAGCAATATGTTTGTCCGCTAAAAAAAGAAAGAGTGTGGCAAGCAATAAAAGAATTAAATTACCATCCCAGTGTGACCGCGCGTCAATTGTGTGGCGCTCCCTCTTCAATAGGCTTTGTGTATGATAACCCGAATAGTCATTACATCATTGAATGTCAAAAGGGAATATTAGAGATATGTTTGGCAGAGGGCTTGGAGCTATTTATTCGTCCCTGCCAAGCTTCATCTCCAACGATTTGTGATGAAATAATTACCATGGTTAGGCGTAGTCAGATGGCGGGGTTAGTGTTAACTCCACCTTTGTCTGAAATGCCGACGCTATTGACGAGACTTGCACAAGAAAACATACCTTACGTAAAGGTCACTTCGGGCAATCGTAGTGATGATGAATGCACCGTTTGTATCGATGATTTTACTGCCGCTGCAGACCTTACCCAATACTTAATTGATTTAGGTCATAAAGATATTGCTTTTGTCCAAGGAGATAAAGCCCATGGCTCAGCGCTGCAAAGATTTTCGGGGTATTTATCAAAACTTAATAAAAATAAAATAAGCCAAAATGAAGACTTTATTTTAGAGGGAATATTTTCATTTGAATCAGGTGTTGAAGGAGCTTTTCAGCTATTAACCGGTGATAATAAACCAACGGCTATATTTGCTTGTAATGACGAAATTGCGGCAGGGTGTCTGTTTACTGCAGGTTTTATGGGCATATCAGTGCCAGAGGAACTTTCTATTGTGGGTTTTGAAGATAGCCCATTTTCTAGGCAAACATTGCCAGGCTTAACTACAGCTAAGCAGTCAACCGAATTCGTTGCTAAAACAGCAACACAATTGTTAATTTCAATAATACGTAAAAAGGTGAAACCCCAATCTCGGGTATTTACCCCTGAGGTGGTTGTGCGAGGCTCTGTTTGCTCAGCTAAATAAACGGTTATGCTTAAAATCATTAAAAGGCTGTTGGTTATATAAGCCAACAGTTTTTTTTGTAACTAACCTGGATTCTGGATAAGCCGCACTTGCTCAATATTCCCCTTCGTATAAGCAACTCACAAACTTAATTAAAATGGTATAAGTTCTTTTTCACTTCGCTACTTAAAAAATGAATAAAGCAGATATAAAAGCAAATAAAAAAGGTTGGTGACTCAAATAAGTCAACAACCTTTGTTTAAAGCCAAGTCAGTGATTAGCTAATAGCCTTGTTAAAACTAATCCTTACAAGTACCGTTAGAACGTATAGTTAAAACCAACGGCGAAGTTTCTACCACCAGTACCTGAACGCATCGGACGAGATTCATCACCAATATAGCGAGTATCTTCATGGTCAGTTAGGTTAGAGCCTTCAACATAAAAACTCAGGTTATTTTCAAGCTTATATTTTACTTTGGCAGTTAAACGTTCGATTTCACCACTAAAGCGAGGCATTTCCCATTGAAGTTGCTCGTAGTAACTATCACGGTAGTTATACGACAAACGCGCATCCCATTGGTCTGTACTGTAGAAAAATACTGCATTGTATGTTGACTCAGACAAACCAGCTAAAGGTAACTGCTCATCGTTTAGTGGGTTTAGTGCCTTAGTTTCACTATCAATATAGGTATAGTTAAGTTGCACACCTAAGCCATTAAACGGTGCGGGTAAGCTAGTAAATTGATGTGATAGTGCTGCTTCTAAGCCGGTAAGACTACCACCTTTTTCGTTAACGGGCTGGCTAACTAACCAAAGATCACCGTCATTAAGTAAATCTTCTTGGGTCTCTTTGTTAGTAACAAATGTTTTAACATCGTAATAAAATAGGCCAAGGCTGATACTTGAACCTTCGTTATAGTACCACTCTGCTGATAAGTCATATTTGTTGGCTTCAAAAGCTTCTAGTTCAGCGTTACCTTTTTTGGCGGTACGTGTTGCGCCACCTTCATCTTGATCTTCTTCCTTGATGTCTTTCACAGATAATTGTTGTGCTAGTTGCTTAAATGCAGGGCGAGCAATTACCGTTGAATATGCGCCACGAATTACCCAATCATTTTGCAAGTCTAATGCTAAGTTAGCACTTGGTAAAATATTATCAGACTCACCTTTGTCGGAATAATCATAAGCAAAAGCATTTAGCGTTGCTAGGTCTTCTGCATTTTTCCAACTCAAATTAGTTGAAAAGTTATGCGTGGTGGTGCTTTGTTGAGTAGAGCGCACACCAACATTACCGCGTAGAGTCATACTGTCAAAATCATGCTCAAAATTGGCTTGTACATAAAATGCTGTTATTTCTTCTTCTACTTTAAATGAATTACCTTGATGAGGGCGGGTACTATAGATAACGCCAAGACTAGCGACGTCTATATCACGTGGGTCAAGGTATTGGTAACTGTTATAGGCGTTGTCGGATAAACCTGCATGAAAGTCATCGGGAGTAGAGCTTAGATCAGCAAAGAAACTTGCTGGCACACCAGTACGTAAATTGTCGTGAGCATCAGTTGCTAAGTGGTAATCACTGCTTTTGATTAAATGGCGGTTGTCTTGATTAGCTTTGGTGAAACGGGCACCAAATTGTAATGAAGTAATGAAGCTATCATCTAAGTAATATTCGCCATCAAGACTTAAAAAGCTGTTGTCATTTTCACTAAAGATAGCGCCGCCGCCATGGCCCCAAGTTCCCGCTTCACTTAAGTTATTTACGTCAGTATCATGAAAACGGGTATAACCAATACCGTCATCAATACTCACTGTAGAACGGCCAGAAACGACAGTTCTGATTGCGTTAACATCACCTGGACCACCGGATGAGTTTGATGCACCAACAGCTGCTTTTAAGGTTAGATTATCACCAAGCCATTTAATGTCATAATTGTAAGACTCATTAATAAGCTCAGTGTCACGAAAGCTCGCAGAAATCCACGCGGCACGACCATTTTTTGGCGCGGCATAATCGATGCTAGTAATGGTGTTGTTTGCTTCATTTAGTGTGGCATCTAATACAGTGCCTGCTTTATTATGTTTAAATTGGTGGTTTAATGATAATAATGCAGTGTTAAAGTTATGACCTTCAACATCGCTGCGCAGGTAATTAAAGCTCATATCTAAAACATCAGTAGGCTGGTATTGCAAAGTAACCATGCCAGTTGTTCGTTTTAAGTTCTGGGTAAATACCGCAGCACCGATAGAGCTTGGTACGATAACATCTTTAAATTCAGTACCGTCTTCAGTGGTAAAACTCTGATTTTTATAAACTAATACTGAATTTGAATCACGTCTTGTTTCTTTGTCTGAATAATCAACACTCGCCAAGATGCCCCACTTTTCTGAAGGCTTCCAACTGGCTAAGCCAGAAACTTTCGGGTTGTAGCTGTCTGCTAAGGTATTGTGGCCAACAGAGCCAGATGTCACTAATAATAATTCTTTGTTTTGGTTCAGTGGCTTACGGGTAACAATATTGACCGTACCGCCAACACCACCTTCGGGTAGAAAAGCTTCTGTAGCCTTATAAACTTCAGCACGCTTTACTATGGTTGAAGGCAAAACACTGTAGTTATAGCCACGGCTCAGACCATTTTCAAAATTAAAAGCGCTACTGGTTAGTTGTTGACCATTAACTAAGGAAAGATTTTTACCTGGGCCAAAGCCTCGAATACTGACACTTTCTCCTTCACCGCTTAGGCTTCGAGTAATTGACACACCTGGGATACGTTGTAAGGACTCTGCAACGTTATCATCAGGGAAGCTACCTATATCATCAGCGGTAATTGAATCCATCACTGAATTACTGGTGCGTTTAGCATTAAGTGAGCTCGTGATACTATCGCCATAACTGGTGACTTGAATCACTTCAATTACTTGTTCTTTTAGCTTGGCCGTTTTTGCTTTACTATTTTCCTCAGCGGCATAGGTGGCAAAACTAGCGCCTAGCACTATTGGCATTAAGGCAATAGATACAGCTGTGGCAACGCTATTTTTTTTCGTCGTTAGTGTTTTCATGTTAATTGACTTCCTCAAACATTTTTATTATTGAGTGCTCTAATATTGTCAAAACAATTACCTTGTAAAACGTTATATAGAGCGAACTCTCTTCGCTTTTTTTTGAGCTATTAATCTATAGAAATCCAAATTTAAATCGTTTGTTTTTATTGAACTCACGGCCACCGCTAATAAAAAATACTGAGTGATTTTAGTGAGTAGGTGATAGATGCATTTTGATTTCTTTATCAATAGTGAGCCTTGACGAAATATTATTCTATCGGGGGAGTAAGCATTAAATTGTAAGGTTATTGATGGGAAAGTCTGTAGGGAAAGCCCTAATGTAAATGGGCAATAAAGTTTATCTAACTAAAGTGGATGGCTAAAGACTAAGCGGTAATATCGGTATATGGCTGACGTTTTTATCAGGCTCTACCGATAGTGCTAAAGACTCAATGGCATCAAACTAATTCATTGATGAATTTCAATTAAATTACTGTAGGTCATAGTCATGCACGATAGAGTTAAGTTAGCGAGAGCAGATAAATCATTTCGATGGATAGTATATGTGGTTTTCATTTACTTGGCATTGCAATGTAAGGCTTATGCTGAGCAGCCATTTAAAGTTGTTGCCTATCAAAAATATAACACCATGGCTAAATTTGACCCCAAGGTATATGGCTATATTGATCAGTTGATTTATAAGCTTATTCGAGTAAAAGCGGATGGTGAGCTTGATTTATTATCATCAACGTTAACCGATCTTACCGCACTAAAAAGTAGCAGGGATAGTAAAAACAGTTATAACAAGGTGAAACTACTGGTTGGGATTGGGGGGGCTAAAAAGAACTCTGCCCACTTTAGTGTTATGGCGGCTAACTCAACAACAAGAAATAATTTTGTGAAAAATATCGCGAAATTTTGTCAAAAGTACCAACTAGACGGCGCTGATATAGACTGGGAGTACCCAGAAAACCATCAAGATCAGGCGAATGCTTTATTGTTATTTAAGGCTTTGCAGCATGAATTTAATCAAAAAAACCTTATGTTAACCGCTGCAATTACTTATACCCCTGAACAGGTGAAATTTGCTAAACAAGTAGAGCCTTTTGTTAATCAAATCAATTTGATGGTATATGAACCGATTAAAGGTTTGACAACTTTTCAACAACAAATTGACTTTGCTGTTGAGTTAATTGAAAAAGAGGACTTAAGTGATGAAAAGCTCGTTATGGGTTTGCCTTTTTATGGTAAGAATATAGCAACAGGAAAAACCATGACTTATAGCAACATCGTTCAAGCAAAAAAGTCAGGTTTATTAGATATTAGTAATATTAACTATATGAATCTTGATGCTATAAAAAACAATGTCCTGATGATGAAAGCCAAAGGTTACTCAGGTGTAATGTTCTGGGAGCTTGGTTTTGATACTGAGCTTACTTCAAAGACTTCATTACTCCGGGGTATTAATGCTCCGGGACATTAATACCCTGAGAATACCCCGAGACATTAATATTTCAGGTTACTAGCCTGCTACTTGCGGCTTTGTTGCTTTTGACAGCATAGTCGCTATTTGATCGTGTTTTGTGTACAGCTGTATAGTACTGCGCTCTCATGTATTAGATGTATCGTGTGTATTTTATATAGATAAAGTAGGTTTTTTTGTGTTCAATATATTGTTTATATTGGTCGAAATTGGCAAGTAAAATATTTATCTGTAGTTTTATTTTATATTTTTACTATATTTAATATGGCTCACATGTGTTTTCTGTATGAAGGATAACCTTTTAGTTTGTTTTTTATTCTAAAATTCATAACGTTTTTATAATATATTTTGGTGAGTATTATTTACAAAGTTCATTTATTGTTTTAGATTGTTTTTGAGGTGTGTATATTGTTTATGCAGTCTCACCCCAAAAAACACGCAATAAAATGTAAATAATATAAGAGATATAGCTTTATGAAAATGAAAAATATCCAGAAGAAAAGCAGTTTATTTATCGCGCTAGCACTTTGTTCACAAGCTTATGGGCAAGACTATTATGTTGATAGTAATGCCGCAACAGCAGGTACAGGCACGGAATCAAATCCCTATAAGTCTTTGTCAGCAGCAATAGACGCAGCAAATAAAGATAAAAACGGTAGTGACACCATTTTGTTACGCGCAGGTCGTTACCAAACACCTATCATCATGTCGGATATTGGCGATGTTACTAATCCGATAACAATTACTGCTTTTAATAATGAAGACGTTATTATTGACGGCACTAAGTCGTTTAGTGAACTATCGGGTAGTCATTGGACACCGTTAGATGGTGTCGGTGGCAGCTCTCCAATAGTTAAAACCACAATATCAGAAGATATATGGCAATTATGGGTTGATGATAAAATGGCGGTTGTTGCCCGTTGGCCAAATGTTACGGTGGGGCATCCTACAGATCCTATTCATTTAAAAGCCGACCATGTTACTCCTAAAGATGGCACATGGTGGGATCTTAACGGGACTTGGGGCCATATGAGTGAAGGTTGGTCAGAAACAAGTGGTGATGCCACCATGAAAAATGACAGTGCTTATCATGATTTAAGTACGTTAGGCAAAAGTGTTGACGGCGGCTCAGTAATATTAAATTTCCATTCTGAAACACAGTTTTCGCGCAATATTACCAACCATACTTCAGGATCAAATAGCTTTGATTATGAAAGAGTTAAACGTCCTTTTGATAAAGGGCAGGGCCACTTTATTATTGAGCATAAAAATGCCTTAGATATGCCTGGTGAGTGGTATTACGATAAAAATACTAAAGAAGTTTGGCTATGGCCTGAAGTGGGCCAAAGCATTGCTGAGCTAAGTAATGTTGTTCGCGGTAAAGTTTCAACCTATGCCTTTGATTTAGTCAATGCTCAGCACCTAACCATTAAAAACCTTACCTTTTTTGGTACCACTATTTCTTGTAAAGAATGTGACAGCGTCACTATTGAAGGCAATAAGTTTTTATATCCTTCATGGCATGATCGTATGTTAGGCAACCACCGTATTATTGATGATACTAAGAAAAAGGATTCCGAAGGGGTTAATGTCACCGCTTATGCGGCAGGTAGAGGTGACACTATATTCTATGGTAGTAATTACCGTATTAAAGATAATGAGTTTGCTTATAGCGATGCTGCAATAGAAATGCGCCGAGGCAGTGATAACAGCTCACCTGAAAACAACCAAGTAGAAAATAATTTATTTCATCACTTTAGCTTTACAGGTATGGCACATTCTATGTTGCAAATGAATGCTAATAAAGGTGATTCATGGCAAAAAAGAAATACTTTTCATACTAACGGATCTCGTGCCATTTCAAAGGTTGCTTATGTTGATGTCAGTATGTCACGGGCTTCACATTGGGGCTATTTACAGCAAGATGGCGTTGCTTGGCAATCGGCAGGTGGCGACGGAATAGGCGGTGGTAGCGATGGTACAATTCGCCACCACTTATGGGTACATGATGCGGTTAAACCCGCGGTTCGTTGGGATGGTTTTGATGGCATTAACGGCACCGATCACCATGAAGTGGCGATAAATGTGCCTGGTTTTGGCATGATAAAAGGTGACCAACATCATGTATATAATAGTGTTGGCGTGTTATCTCATGATCCTAATGCAACCATGTTTAAAATCCTTAATACCAATGAGAAGTGGAAAAATGCACCGGGTGATGATACTGAATATCCTCGTAATCAAAACTCATTAATTAAAAATAATTTATCAGACTCAATATCTGGTCAACGTACCGGCTATTTAGCCTTAACTGCTACGGATGAAAATAACTGGAATGGTTATTTAAAAAATACCGTAGCCGCGAAGCTGTTACGTGATGCCATCAATTTTGATTTCAGACCTAAAGCCAACGCAACAGAAATTATTAACCAAGGACAAGTTATTGCGGGAATTACTGATGATGTCACTGACGGATTACCTGATATTGGTGCTTATGAATACGGCGCAAGCGCTTATTGGATCCCAGGATTTCAATACTTAAATAAAGCGACATCACCCGTACCACGTTTAGGTACGTTGACCGCTAAAACGGATACGGATTTAATGTGGTTAAAAGCGAAAAATTCCATAGAAGATAAACTGTATTTTGGCAGTTCACCTGACACCTTAACAGAGAAAGCCAGCTTTACTGGTGACAGTAATATCTATACTCCCGGAGCACTTACGCCTTATCAAACCTATTTCTGGCGCATTGATACCAGAACCGCTGACTCAGGCAGTACATTTATCACTGGTGACGTGTGGTCGTTTAGTGTTGAAAAACCCCTTGTTACTACGACACAAACGATAGCCATTACAGAAGATACCCATGTAGAGCGCGTTAAACCAACCACTAATTTTAATGGTGACAGTGCGCTTAAAATTCATACCACAGCTGTTGGAGATGTAGAAAAAATTGCTTTTGTGAAGTTTACTATTCCGGCGGCGGTTGATAGTGAATTATCTAAAGTGATTCTACGTCTACACAGAAATTCAACGTCATCGACTAAAGGTGTGCAAGTGTACCTGATGTCGGATACAAGCTGGAATGCCGATACATTAACTTGGAATGATATTACGGACCCAAATAATTTAGGCACATTAATTTCAACGGTTGATGTGGCAGGCAATACATGGCAAGAAATCGACGTGAGTGCTTATATAGCTAAAGGTGTAGCAGAAGGAGACGTTGCTTTTGCTATAGGCCGAGAGCCTAATATTAACAACCGAACTCTAGATTCAGCTGAATCATTATTTGCGCCAGAGTTAGTTGTTGAGCATCAAGAAATTGATCCTAATGCACCTCCTTCAACGCCGACCAACCTAGCCAGTAAAAATGTATTAAAAGGCATTTCACTCAATTGGTCTGCGGTAACGGGGGCTGCGGGTTATAACGTTTATCGTCGTATTAGCCCAGAAGACTTTTTTGTTACGCCTTTAAATAATACTCCGTCGACAAACTTAACTTTTATAGATGATAACCCCACGTTAAATACCAACTATCAATATATTGTTAAGGCGGTCGGCAACAACGGCATAGAATCTTATAATTCTGAAATACATATAACAGCACTATTAGATGAAGATTTAGATGGCATGGCTGATAGTTGGGAAGTGTTTTATGGCTTAGATATCAATACTAATGATGCCGACAGCGACTTTGACAATGATGGATTCACTAACATGGATGAATATATTGCTGACACGGATCCAAGTTTTGATAATAAGGTCTTATTGACTGTTTCAGAAGATGTATTTGTTCGCAGTGATAAAGCCGATAAGAACTTTGAAGGGGCAAACTACCTTTTTGCTAAAACAACTTCGGCCGGTATTTTAGAGCGTTTAAGTTATCTGAAATTTAATGTAACAGAAGACATAAGCAGTACTACACAAGTAATACTACGAGTGCATCGCAGCCAAGCATCATTGACTTCTGGCTTGAAAGTATACTTAATGCCCAACAGTGCTTGGGATGCAAGTACCATGACATGGAATACACGCCCTGCCCAGAAAGGTGCCTTTATAGCAACCGCTGATGTTACAGCTAATGGTTGGACTGAAATTGACATTAGTGGATTTATCACATCATCTGGAGAAGTTGCTTTTGCTTTAGACCGTGAATCTTCAGACACTAATCGTTCAATTGACGCGATTGAATCAGGATTTCCTGCACAACTAGTTATTCATTAGGCTAATCTTTATAACAACAAAACGGTTTTTGAATAGACTCAAAAGCCGTTTTTATTAGCAATCCTAATATACTCACTCCTACTTGCCAGAATAAAAGCATTAAAAAGCAATGGGTTTACTGTGTGTTTTGTTGGCATTAACGCTTAGAGCAGCGTAGCTAATTTTTAATTAGTTAACTTTGTAATTAGTTAACTGCGTGAGTAATTAACTAGATAATTACCTCATTCCCTACAGTTTGATACCGGATATGCTGATGGTAATTTTTTTCAGCAAATTTTAAAGTTAGACTAATCTTGGCAAATCACTTGTTTACAGTGAAAGCTTTATTGTTAAAGTTTTTATAAGTAGGCAAAGAAGGTTATAAATTTGAAAAAAATAATTAATTGGAAAAAATACAATTTATCGGTAATTGTGCTGTCTTTTTTTATTGCAGTGTTTGCGCAAGCCAATGAAGTGCTCAAACCAAATATTGTTATTTTGTATACTGACGATCTTGGTTATGGTGATATCAGCGCCTATAACGCAGGCTCATTAAAAACGCCTAATATTGATAAATTAGCTAAAGAAGGGATCTTATTTAAAAACGGCTATGCAAGTGCTGCGACTTGTACACCTAGCCGATACTCTTTACTTACGGGTGATTATCCACTACGAAAAAAGAAAGCAAGAGTGTTAAAAGGTGATGCACCGTTAATTATCTCACCGCAGCAAGATACCTTACCAAAGATGTTGCAAAGAGCAGGGTATACAACAGCAGTTATTGGCAAGTGGCACCTAGGATTAGGTGATGGAAAAATTAATTGGAATGGGGAAATTAGCCCTGGTGCTAATGATATTGGTTTTGATTATTCCTATATTATGGGAGCAACAAACGATCGTACACCGAGCGTTTATGTGAAAAATGGACGTGTAGTGAATTTAGACCCAACTGACCCGATAGAAGTAAGTTACCAAACTAACTTTACTGGCAAACCGACAGGAAAAAACAATCCTGAGCTGTTAAAAGTAAAATTATCTCAAGGACACCAAGGTAGCATTCACAATGGTGTCTCTCGTATCGGTTTCCAACGTGGTGGTAAATCTGCTATGTGGGTAGATGAAGATATGAGCGATTTATTTCTTGATGAAGCGGTAAGTTTTGTTGAACGAAACAAACAAAATCCCTTCTTCTTATATTATGCATTTCATCAGCCTCATGTGCCTAGACTCCCACATCAACGTTTTAGCGGAAAATCAGGCATGGGCCCTCGAGGTGATGCCATTTTAGAAGCTGACTGGGCCGTTGGTCAGTTTATGAAAAAGTTAGCTGACTCGGGGTTGAGTGAAAATACTTTAGTAATATTTTCTTCAGACAATGGTCATGTTTTAGATGATGGTTACCAAGATAACGCTGTTAAAAATCTAGGGGAACACACACCATGGGGTCCCTTTAGAGGCGGGAAGTACAGTTTATTAGAAGCAGGAGCTCACGTGCCATTTATTGCGCGTTGGCCTGCGAAAATAAAACCGCAGCAATCTAAAGCATTTGTTGCTCAACATGATTTACTTGCTTCATTGGCTGCTTTAACAGGGCAGCAGTCAAGCAGTATTGATAGCGCTAATCAACTCGATGCATTAATGGGCAGAGATAAGGTGGGTCGTCATTCTATGATTGTACAAGGCATGCAAAACACCATGGCTTATCATCAAAATGGCTGGGTTTATATACCACCTCACAAAGGCAAAGGTTATGCTATACGTGTTGGTAATGAATCAGGTTTTTCAATGCAAGAGCAGTTGTATAATCTCACAACCGATGTTCATCAAGATAATAATTTGGCAGAAACGTTTCCTGAAAGATTATTGATGATGAAAACTCAGCTGGCAAAGGTTTTAGCAAAATCGTCAAGCGAATGATTATATAAGTTGAACTTTAACTAATAAATGTTACCCCGTAAATATGCAGGGGTAACAGTAAGTTAGCGATTAGGTGTTGTAAAAAGTCATTTGACCACTTGCACTTATTAGCGACTCTTTTTATTTATCCACTGTTTTACTGGGATAACCCATTCATTCATAGGCCGATAAAATGCCCCGTGCTCTTTACCTGTAGAAATAGATATTTCATCGAATGACGTTAATTTCGAGCTTCTAGTGTTTAGCTTTTCACATGTACTAGCACCATCAGTTGTTTCATAAACAGATAAAAAAGCACCATTGATTTTGATATCAGAATATTTACTTGAAATAATACGACCACAGCCCGCTAAAAGAATGGTGTTAACCGGAGTCTCTTCCAAATAATGTGACGTTAAGCTGGTAATAAAAGCTCCGCGAGAAAACCCAATAATAGTTATATGGTGAGCAAGCACACCGTTATGTATTAGCTTCTTCACATCATTAGCTAGCGACTTAGCATAAATAAAAGGGTCTGTTCCTTTTGGGCGGTGGTATGCAATTAAATGATAGCCATTGTCCGCTAATGATTCCTTTATAGCAGGGAACTCATAAACTCCCCAACGTGCATTTTTCGGGGTTGGGTTTGTTCCCTCAACAATAAAACCGTGAGAATAGAAAACATACTTTTCACCAACATTAATTTCTTCAGGAAGTTTATCAAAAAGATCTCCCGCAAAAGATAATGATGAAAATAATAGACTTATGAATATAGAAAACTTGATGTTTACTCTCCTGAAAAATAACGAATTGTTAATAGGTATTTGTGCACATTAACTCTATGGTCTTGATTAACTAATTATGCTGGTGGCTTTTCTTTTTAGTATAAAATTAACATTACCACTTACACTAACACTAAGGAAAATACACTTAGCCAAATGAGCTGAAAACCATAGGAAATACGCTGATGGATACCTGGATTACTTTGAGATTTTACCGCTTTAGCCATAGCAAAGAGATAATAAACTGCAGCGATAACACAAAGCATTGAAAAAATTCGGAAGTAGAGTGGTATAGTCTCAGTGGTTGGGCTAATAGCGATTAATATTGGCGCTATAACAAGTGAAAGCAACATGATAAAGCCAGCCCAAGAGTGCACCTTACAGTTAAAGGTTGGGGTTTTAGTAAACGGATCCGCGTCCATAGGGAAATAACCTGCTACCCAGGTACCAATACCATGAACGATGACAAGCCAACCGGTAACATTAACTAAAATTGAAACATTTGAGAGCTGTGCCAAATACCAACCAAAAAAACAAAAGAGAAAGCCTAGAGGATAATTATTAATTATGGGAGACAATTTCTCAGTTGGGCTACCTGTAGCACCTAATTCACTACAAAATTGTCTAGAATGACTGTATCCGGTATAAAACCTACCCGCGATATAAACACCAATAAATATCCAGATTGTTGCAATTAAGCCTGAATAGATTGCAATATTTTCAAACACACCAAAATCCTTTTGTAAGCTAGCCATATTAGGCGGCTAAAAATAGGTCATTAAAATAAGCGACGAAGAAGTAAAAAACAAGCTATATTTTGTTCCTGTTAATGTGATTGATAGTCGTATTTACTCTGTGGAGATACCAACATTACCGTTAGTCATAATGACTATTGTGAGGGGGTATCAAGCCAATATAGTTACTTAGACGAATAAATTTCAATATTATTAATCTGTTTTATTGAATTACTGAAGTCTTTTAGTGATGAGTCTATTTTATAGATACTCAGTGTTTTAAGACTATAGCCTGCTTCTAATGTTTTAGGGTTAGGAAGTTCAAGCTCTATCTTAAAGGAACCGTCTTTCTCGACTAAGTCTAAATACTTTACATCGCTAAAATAATAACGTGCACTATCAATAACTAAACTCTTAGAGTTAAAATCAAAAACAAATGATTTGGGGAGTTTAATTATTTCATAAATACGCCTAGCTAATAATATAAAAAGGACCGGTATTATTGCGTTAGTAATAAAGTAAGCTTTTTCAAAGTGCGGAGCTGGCACACTATCTTTGATAAGCCAAACAGGAATACATAAAATAAGAACAATTAAAAGCTCATATAAGTTCTGAATATAATAATGCTTTTTAAGTTGATAGATACCCAACAGGGCCTCCTAAAATATTGTTAAGCGTTAATAACTGGCTAAGTAATAGCTGGCGAAAATTGTGTAGCGAAGTGAAACGTAGCCAACTGTATTTGTACGTTTAAGCGCCTTGCTAGTTTGTTGTCATACTCCGGGTTGTTCAACACAAGTTTGAAAACTTACTGCAGCAATTATTATTTTTACAAATGAAGTTTTTTACAACCCATCCGTTCCCATCGTAAATATATTCTTTTCCTCCAGTAAATAACTCATATGTATACGCTTTTTTATTCATTGTGAATTTACCTGAATATTGGCAAGGCATAATTAACGATTTTCCATGAGCTTCTTCATTACTTACTTGCTCGGCAGCGTTAAAAAAAGAAGTTATTTCTGCCTCTGTTAACTGAAAATTATCACAAATTTTGTACTCAAGATTTGTGCTATTAACAACTTTTATTGCTGTTAATATTTGAATATTGTTTTCATGATTAAAAGTGCAAGAGGCAATAAAAAAGTAGCACTTAATACTAAAATATTTTTTATTATGGAGCGCCCCCGATTTTTAAATGTTGAAGTAACTGAATTCCTTCGGTTTTTTTATTTATCACAATTACATCATGGGCTTAGACATCTTTATTCAAGGTTAAAGAGAAACCTTTTAATAATACATTTACTAATCACTTTAATGATTGAAATTGTTTATTTGTTGGTCGTTAAAAATATTTTCAGCTTGGTTATATCGACCTACAAATTCAAGTCTAGTCCAAACTAAATTAAGAAACTAACGCCCACTTAAGGGGGAGATAGAGTCGGTTAAAACAGATAAACGGAGAGAATAAAACAGCTAACTTATTTTGTCCCTCTTTAAGTTCTTATATCCAGTTACAGCTTCCATGAAATTTTGTTACGCAATAGCTCAACTTGTTTAACATTTATACCTGCTATAGCAGTATAAACAAAAGTGTTATTCTCAAACCCTATACATTTTATGGTCGCACGATTCTGATTGAAGTTTCCATAAACATAGTCACCATTTTTTATAACAGAACTAAAGCCAAGAGAGTTTAATATATTGACTCCTTTCAAAGCACACAATTCAGGTGATATTTTTAATTGCTTATGGTGCGACCATAATTGAGGTGTGTAAGGTTTTTGAAGGTTTTTACTTTGTGTGTTGTCAGACTCGGTGTTAGTTAAAATCACCTTTGCTATGCCCGACGTTTCTTTGTCTTTAAAAAAATTTGTATTTAAATTATGTTTTAGAATCTTTTGTAGTATAGCATTTAACATTATTGCAGATTTATGATCTCGTTTAGCTACATACATGTAACTCGAATACTTATTTGATGAGGGGGTGTTTTTTTCTACGCTTACTAGGTAACCTTTTTTTATAAGTGCACTCTGTAAAGTTACTGCATCATCTTTTCTTAACGAATTATAATAAACATTAACTTTAATAATTTTATTATTACTAGTGTCAATACTTTCACTCTTTTTAGTAGAAGAACAACCTTGTATTAAAGTAATTAAAACCAATAATATTTTTAACTGAAAATTAATATTCATCCTTGAGCCTTTTTAGGTATATAACAGCCCGCTATTAGCGGACAAAAATTGTTGGTTATAATGTGGAGCGGGGGATATGCTATATCAACCAATAAGCGCCACCAATAATACCCTACTAGTTGTTTTATATGAATATTATATTTTAGTTGGATGCGTTTGTGTAGCAGTTTGTGGGATATCTCTATTAGCATTCCTAAGAGGGAAGCTGAACCGCTATCTATTTTTTATGAATTATGTACAGTCGGCTAGAAAAGTTACTTTACTGGTTTAGATAGATCTTTAAGGTACTGTATCTCTTCAAAGTCTAGGGTCAAGCTCTGGGCGTGTTATTATTCGCTTTAGCTTATTTTAAAAAAGGAATAATCATGGGGACTCTTTTTTTATAACGGCTATAGTTTTCCCCTAAATTTTTAACTAAATCTTTTTCTTCAAAGTATAAGCCAATAAATACATATATAGACATTACGGAAGATAGCATTAAATGAGTCATCGACATGGTTGGGGTTAACCATAGGCCAATTAACACACCTAACTGCAATGGGTGTCGAACAATTTTATATAGAAATCTATCCATAAAGAGAGGTGGTGGCTCTGTTTTTTTCATAAGGTTGAAATAAACCTGCTGTAAACCAAATAACTCAAAGTGGTTAATAAGAAAAGATGACAATACAACCAAAGCCCAACCAAAGATAAACCCTATTTCTAAAGCTATTTGTCCTACTTCGTTTTCAACTTGCCACAAAACACCATGTAGAGGCTGCCAATACAAACAAAATAGCCCCATTATTACTCCTGTGAATAGAACATAAGTACTACGCTCTGCAGCAGGTGAAATAACTTTTATCCATGTATTCTTAAAAGATGTACGAGCCATTATTGAATGTTGCAAGCCGAATAAAACGATTAGACCTACATTGATAAGAATTGCATAAGTTATAGAACTAGGAGTCCCTGTATCAATATGGAATGGGATAAACTCCCAACTGCTAATAAATAGAATAAAACAAACTAACCCACCTAGACCAACCGCATATGAAATTAGGCCGTAAATAAACACAATTACGCGACTCATATAAATCACCTTTATTTTGGAGACTCATTATTTCGTACTAATGAATCACTCAGTTAGTAGTCATATTTAACTATAGTATGATTTACAGGTTTAGGGAGAGCGCTGACACATACTGCCTAACCAAGTGAAAAATACAGTTAGGCTAAACTGCGGTATGTGCGAGACAACAGTAGTTTTTCTGTTTAAGCGCCTCCTTACCTATCAACAACTTAACTGTTAACAACCTAACCACTAATAACCTAACTATCAATAGCTTACCTATTGGTAACTTACCTTGATAATTGGATTTCAATTTACAGTTATCGCTATCGCTATGTACTTTTCTCTAGGTTAGAGGACATAAACAGGGCGTATATTTCCTCTTATTATGGTTGCAACTGCTGCTGTACTTGCTGCCAGGTTACATAAGTGTCAGGTGTTAATTCATTCTTTTTATTAAATTCAATGTTTAACTCTGTTGGTACTGGGGCATTGGTTTTTTTGCGCCATGCCTGTAAATTTTTATACAGTTTAGCGGTGACTTGTGGCTCAATTAAAGCAAGATTTTTACTTTCTTTTAAATCGTTCGTTAGGTTGTAAAGCTCTAATTGTCCATATTCAAAATATTCAATTAATTTATAGTCACCCATGCGGATCATGCTGCTTGGTGTATTACGCCAGAGGGCTTTATTGTGTTTGCCTCCTTCTAAATAACCAGGAAAGTGAAAATACATGGCGTTACGCGTGAAAGGCTCATTAGCGAGTAGCGGTAAAAGGTTATCGCCATCTAGCACTTGGTTCGAGGGTAAACTTCCTTGGGCAATGGCCAATAGAGTAGGGTAGAAGTCTAAGGTTGATACAGGCTCTTCAATGATAACTTGTTGTTGCGGTAGATTTTTCATTCTTAGCTTAGGCGCTTGTATTAACAAAGGTACCCGCAAGCCACCTTCGTAAAACATGCCTTTAGCCCCGCGTAAATTTGGTGCTTGGGTAATTCCATGATGGCCGCCATTGTCTGAGGTTAAAATTACCCAGGTATTATCTGCGATGCCTTTTTCTTCAAGCGCTTTTAATACATTCGCTACACTATTGTCGCTGTGTTCTATCATTGCTGCATAAATAGGGTTGTTTTGGTATTTATTGCCTTGTCTGATTTTATGTTTATCTATTGTTAATTGTGGCGCTTTCATTGGGGTGTGTACCGCATAATGCGATAAAAACAAAAAGAAGGGTTTGTCATGGTCTGCTTTTATATAATTAGCTGCTTCTTTACTTAAACGATCAGGCAGGTATTCTCCTTTAGGACCATTTTTAATGGTGGGATTTTTAAAAGGAGAAAAATAAGATTTTGGTGTCCCTGTGTGGTTACCTGCAATGTTTATATCAAAGCCCTGCATTAGAGGTCCACCTTCATCACCTGCGCCCAAGTGCCACTTGCCCATAAAGGCTGTATCATAACCCGCACTTTTTAAACTTTCAGCTAAAGTAATAACACTATCAGCCAATACCGTTTTATTAGTTATTGGTACTAAGCGGCGCTGCTGAGAATTACCACGGGCAGCACTTTTTACCGTGAAAATACCCGTGCGCTGGCTGTATTGACCTGACATAAAAGCGGCGCGTGTTGGCGCACAATTTGGTGAAGCGCTGTAGGCTTGATTAAAACGGTAACTTGTTTGGGCTAACTTATCTATATTTGGCGTTAGGTAGTAGTCGCTCCCCATATAGGCTGCATCTTGCCAACCCCAATCATCTAACATAATAAATACTATGTTAGCAGGCGAGGGCGGCGTTATATCTTTTAGTTCGGCTGCTTGTACATTTTGACTTAAGGCTAAAGCTAAGTTGAACATTGTACTGAGTAATGTGCTGATTAATGAACTGAGAAATAAGCCTGTTAATATATTTTTATACATGGATATAAAGTACTTTTGGTTGAGTCTTGTTATTAGTCGCTTACTGGCATCTTTGTGAAACCAGCCACTTCCCATTTAGGTACACTGGCAGGCGTTCGGTTTGTTAAGGCTACTTTAATTTTTGCTATTATTTTAGGATTATCCTTAGCAACATCATTACGTTCATTAATATCTTTTGATAAATCAAATAGCTGAATCGGAGCATTAGCATCGTTTTGTAAATTTGTTCTTATTGCTTTCCACCTACCCATACGGATTGCTTGTTGTCCGCCTTTTTCTGGGTATTCCCATAGCAAGTATTCATGCTGTTGTTGCTTGCCTTTACCTAATAATGTTGGCGCAATGGAAATGCCGTTTGTGTCGTTATTTGCTTTACCACCAATTAAATCAGCAAAGGTTGCCATCATGTCGTATTGGGCAGAGATATGGTCTGAACTTTGTCCAGCTTGTATTTTTCCTTGCCAATAGGCGATAAAAGGGGCTCGAATGCCGCCTTCATATAAGTCCATTTTTAGGCCTCGAAATGGTTTAGTGCTTTCAAAAAAGTCAGAGTCTGCGCCGCCATTAAAGGTTGGACCATTATCGCTGGTAAATATAACTAAGGTATTGTCTTCGATACCGTTATCTTTTAAAGCAGTGACTATACGGCCAACGTAATCATCTAATAAGGTCACCATGCCTGCATAGGCGGCACGTGGGGTTTGATGTGGAAAGTAACCTTTATTTCCACTGTAAGGCGTCTCTACAAAAGCTCCCTTATATTTTTCTAGTGCTTGTGTAGGCAGCTGTAGGGCTACGTGTGGAATGGGGGTTGGGAAATATAAAAAAAATGGCTGCTTGGCCTTTGCATTAATATTGATAAAGTTAATTGCTTCATCGGCCATTAAATCACCGCTAAAGTCGTTACCTTGGTAGACAGCATAACTTTCAGCTTTATTGATATGTTCAGCGCTAATATTGTGTTTCTTGTGCATTTTGGGGTTATCAAGCTCAACAAAATTGCGATTTTTTACCAAGTAGGTGGGGTAGTAGTTGTGCGCGTGTATTTGATCAAGGTAGCCATAAAACAAGTCAAAACCATGGTCGTTTGGGTGACCTGTTCCTACCATGCCTCCTAGGCCCCATTTACCTATAGCGGCGGTTGCATAACCTTGCTCTTTAAACATATCACCGAGTGTTCTTGTATCGGGGAGCGGATGATTGCCGCGCATACGCCCCTTTTCACCATTATTAATATTGCCACGAACATAGCTGTGGCCAGTATGTTTTCCTTCTATAAACGTTGAACGAGAAGGGGCACAAACAGCACTACCAGAATAATGCTGAGTAAATTGCATACCTTGTTTGGCTAGCTTATCAATATGAGGGGTTTTTATTTTCTTTTGCCCATAAGTGCCTAGTTCACTGTAGCCTAAATCATCCGCTAAAATATAGATGATATTAGGTGTTTGTTTTTCTTGTTCAGCATAAGCGGATATGTTGAACAAACAAGCAGATAGTGCTGTTATTAGGGCAATTTTTTTCATTATAACTTCTTAGTTTTGATACATTTATTAACTTCAATTGAATAAAGTCATCGGTTTGCGGAGAGATGTTTACTATCATAGCCATTAATGCCTCAAGGATAACATCGGTAAACGGTACAACTTCCTATAGGGGAAGCCTTATTGTATTTTTCTAAAGATATTTGGGCTGTAAAACCATAGGTCGTTTTTTGCGCTCATCGCTTTTAAATCGCTGCGGCCTACACTTACTACTTATCGAGATGAATTGAACAGGTCGTATCTGCATTTATCGGTATGTGTATTTGAAGTACCACGCCTATATTGCTTTCACTGGTCACTTTCATGTTTCCGCCGAGTGCCATGGCTCTTTCATGCATGCCTTTTAAACCGTATGATCCTCGTTTAGTTTGAAAGCCTGCTTTGAGTCCTTGACCATCGTCTGAAATGAATAGTTTTAAACTATTATTTTCTATTCCTATGCGAATTTCTACTTGTTCGGCACAGGCATGTTTTGCAATGTTAGTTAATGATTCTTGTACAATACGAAACAGAGCAATAGCTGCCTCATCCTTCAATTTTACCGGTAAATCCCTAGCGTTAACCTTGCAGCTAACACCATGTTTTGTTTTAAAGTCATTTGCTAACCAATCTATTGCGGCGACTAGGCCCAAGTCTTCTAAAATACTTGGCCTTAAATCTGTCATGATTTGTTTTGAGGTTTTTGATGCGCTAAGTACTAAATCATTTAACTCTTTAGTTTTTGTTATGCACTTTTCATCTGTGGTTAATGCGAGTAATCGTTTGATGCCAACCACAAGGCCAGTAAGAGAATGGCCTAACTCATCATGAATCTCCCTAGATAATCTCGCTTTCTCTTCTTCTCTGACATTGTTTAAATGACGGGCTAAGTCACGTAATTCGGTAGTACGGTTAATGACTTCAAAAGTCAAACGTCGGTTCCAATGAGTAAAAAAAGCAACAATGGCGATAATGATGGTAATGACAGCGACTAAAATACCGAATAAAAGTTGATAATCTATTTTTCGTTCAACCTCTATATTAATCCATTTGTCAAAAATCAAACGTTTTTCTAATGGTGAAATATCGTTGATGGCCTTTTCAAACAAGGTGAGTAAAGGAGCCACAGAAGCAGAAACGGCAAAGTGCAAATCATAAGTATAAGGTGTAGTTGCCAGTATCTTTATGTTATCAATACCTAACTTTCGCTGTTCGTATTCAAGGGAAAAGGCATTTTGAACAAAAATATCAGCGTCCCCTGCCGATATTGCTTCAATACCTTGAGTCACAGAGTCAACAAATGTTGGTGTAAGGGTACTGTGGTATTTTTTAAGCATAGTGTGGGCATGAGTTTTCTCTTGCACAATAATACGTTCAGTGGTGATGTTATCTAGGCTTTGTATAATTGGGCTGTTTTTACGGCCAAGTAATACTAAGGGCATTTTAATAATGGCTTTACTAAAGTTTATATCTAGTGGAACACCTGGGCCACGGTGTAAATAGGTTGCTAAATCTATATCAAGGTTTTGCAGCCCTCTTACTAGCTTTATTTTTTCATCTACTCTAAATATTGACTCTATTGTTATACCGAGTTTATCGCTGATAATTTCTAAGTAGTCTGCTGTGAGTCCTTTGTGTTGTTCTTGTTCGTCGGTATATTCAAACGGTTTATTGGCAGCACCGGTTCTTGTGCCGTGGCGTATTACTGGATACTTAGCGAGCCAGTCTTGTTCACTTTGTGTTAAATGTGTTTGTCGCCATGAATTTGCTGAGTCTATGGTCATGGCATCGGACGTTTGTGCCTGTGTCTTTGTCGAAATAAAAAACGAAATAAAAAATGCAATGAGCAATAAAGACCAGGGCATTTGCTTTGTTATCGCTAAACAGGTTTTAACTAAGTCGATTTTAACTAAGTAGGTTTTAACTGAACTATTTCTAGTGAGGCTTTTTTTGCAAAAGGCATACGGCATAAATTACCCTAATCTATTAAGTCGTGACGGTTTGCATAAAGCACAATCTCGGCATTATTGGTAAAGCCCATTTTTTGTAATATTCTGCCGCGGTGGGTGGTAATGGTTTTTGCACTAACATTTAGTTTTTGTGCGATCAAATTAGGTCCAGCGCCCGTAGCAAGCTCTAAAAATACTTGGTATTCACGATCAGATAATATTTCGTGAAGGCTATCGGGGTTTTCTTTTTGACCACTTTGATAGACAAAATTTGCTAATAAATCGGCTACAATTGGGCTTAAATATTTTTTGCCTTTAGTCGTTATTTCTATCGCTTTTAATATTTCATCATCATCAGCATCTTTTGATAAATAACCCGCAGCTCCGCCGTGAATTAAGCGTACCGCATACTGAGATTCAGGATAAGAACTTAACATCAATACTGGCAGTTTAGGCTTCTCAGATTTAATGAGTTTGAGTAATTCAACACCGCTGCGATCAGGTAACTTAATATCAAGTAATACCAGATCCCAGCTGTCATTACGGACCTTATTCATCGCCTCAATACCATTGGTGGCTTCACCCAGCTCAACGGACATTGTTGCCTCTTGTAATAATTGTCTAATTCCTGCTCTGACAATGGCATGGTCATCAACAATAAGTATTTTTAGCACGGCGTTACCTTTTTGCTTACATATCACTTAGGGATATATCGTTATTTAATTTGTGTTATGTCGTATGAGTTTCATAATAAACCGACTTAACTCACTCGTTTTATTATGAAACTCATAAATTATTTTTGCTATGAGGGGAAGGCTGATAAAGTTGGTAGGGAAATGCTGACATGTTTTGTGTTGGCGATTTACACTTGGCTTCTTATCACTTTGACTACGATGAAATTCACTTTGACAGTTTAAAAATTTCAAGTACTTATTTTATTATTCTAAAACTAAAACTAAAACTAAATTAGGCGATTAAGGCATATAACTGATGTTTGCTTAGGGTTTTCCCTATAGCGCCCTGATCAAATAACAGTCAATCTGGCTTTGCGTTTAAAACAATAATAAGAGAGAGAGTAATGAAAAAAATAATAAAAAATAAAGTAACACTCGCTATTTTGGCTGTGTTAAATGGCTCTTTATTGGCTGGCGGGGCGGCACAAGCTAGCTCTGATGACTATTCAGTTAACTTGAAACCTTATGAAACGATTAATGCAGGTGATGTAACTGTTCTTGATGGTGTTAAGCAATTTTCAATTGAAGTGAAAGTAAAGCTCAATACACTGAAGAGTTATACTAAAGTGATAAGCAAACAAGAAAGTAGAACCAATCGTGTTCAATTGCAGATAAATAGCGGCAGGATTGTTGCGATTATTGGTAATAATGCTAACTCTTTTCGCACTACGCTGAATCCGGTTATTCAAGCTAATAAGTGGCATCATATTGCGATGGTTTTTGATGGTGATCTAGTCAATGAGCAGCGTGTAAAGGTATATGTTGATGGTGAAGAAGTACAGCTAGCAACCAATCGTAGTGAAATGCCAACGATGACTACCAGCACTGCTGCAGACTTAGTGGTCGGCAGTAATAAATTTGATGGCAGTATTGATGAATTAAGGGTTTGGGATACCGCGTTATCTGCCCAAGATATTTCTTTATGGCGTCATGGAAAAATTAATGACACCCATGCAGAGCAGAATAAAGAAGTTATCACGAGTACAGCAACGAAAAGGGTAAATTCGTTAAAACTTTATTGGCCTTTTAATGATGTTGCTAATACCACAATAGTACCGGCGGGAGTTAATACAAATATTGCAGGAACAGCATCTTCCACACTTTCGTATGTAGAAAACCCAAATTATGCTATTTATGGATATTTACCTTCATATCGAGTTAACAGTGTCGACAAGGACCTTTATAAGCATATTTCCCATGTTATTTTTAAATCGATAAAACCAAATGCTGATGGCACGTTGCACAAACATTTAAATGGTAATGACGCTAAAGCTGAAGTAGCTACTTTTATGCGTACCATTAAAGCCGATGTGGGTGATAAGCAAGTTAAAATTCTTGCTGGTATTGGCGGTGGTCATGCAAGTACTAATGGTGAACATATACCTGATATAGCAGCCAATGCCGACTTGCGCGCTGCTTTAGCTAAAAACGTTAAAAACTATTGTTTAGATAATGGCCTTGACGGCATTGACCTCAACTGGGAATTTCCATCGGGCGCAACAGAATATAATAATTGGGTTGCTTTACTTGCAGCCATTCATGCAGAACTTAATCCTCAAGGTTTAATCTTTACCGCAAGCTTTAGAGGGCGAAATGGCTCTTTTTCACATATATCTGAAGAGCAAACATTAAAGTTAGCTAAACGCTCACAACAATATTTAGACCTAATGATTATACAATTGCAAAATCGATACGATGCCGCAGGCAACCTTGCACCATATAATACCTTTGTTGGGTTAATTGATGACTATGCTGATTACCCTGGTATTGATAAGTCTAAATTACTGGCAAGTACCCCTTTTTTAGGGGTCAATATAGCTAATCAAAAATATAAATTACGTTATAACGATATCGCAGAAAAAGTCCGTCACGGTGAGTTTTTTGATGACCTAAGTGGTCCAGCAGATGATGTTGCTTATAATGCCGTGTCAGGCTCAAGATCGCCAGTGGGTAACTATTCCCTCAATGGGGTTAATACCACGGTTAAAAAAGCATCATATAGCAAAGATATTGCGATTGGTGGTATGAGTGTTTGGGAGATGGGTAATGACTCTGCTGAATATCGAGATGACTCTTTATTAAAAGCAATGCATCAGGTTTTCCCGCTTGTCGGTGGTAAGTCAGTACCAACACCGGGATTTACCGCAGATAGCGGTACGGTCGATGCTGATAGCACTATATTGGTCAACGCAGGAGGCAGTATTTCTTTCACTGATAACTCCTCTCATCAACCGACCTCTTGGCAGTGGTCATTTGCAGGAGGCAGTCCAGCGACAAGTACCAATCAAGTTGAGACAGTAACCTATGACGTCGCGGGTACTTATGCCGTGAGTTTAACGGTTACTAATGCTAATGGTCATAAAGAGCTGACGAGAGAAGCTTATATTCGTGTTAAATAGATAGTCATTTTTTATCGCACATTTACCCTATCTATTTTCAATAATAGGGTAAATGTTAGCGTGTAGATAAGGAATTCCTGATACAAAAAATGCTGCTGGTGTGGTTGAATTAGCCGTAACTGAGCAGTTTTCTTTTCTGCGATTTAACAATGACAAAGGTGAAAAAACTATGCGACCTTCTTATAAGGCATTTATTGTACTCATTTCAAGCTTACCCCTGATTTTTGGCTGTAGCCAGTCAAACCATTCACAAACAGCTACACCTGAAAAAACAGAAATATCAGTGGTTGATTACGGTAATATCATTCCATTGCCTGTTGCGGTTGAGCAAGGCTCTGAATATTTTGTTTTATCAAAAACCAAGAAAATACTCATTAGCGCTAGTCAACCTCAGTTAATACCGGTTGGTAATCAACTTACTACAGCAGTATCGCGTGTTGTTGATCAGCCAATTGAGATTAATGTTATTAGCGAGCAGAAGTTACTTGATATAAAGTTATCGAAAATTAAAACAACTACAAGTCAAATCACTTTATTCGTAGATAATAAGTTAGCGGGCGGCTCAGAAGCTTATTCAATTACTATAGACAAGCAGCTAGTGAGCATTGTTGGTGGCTCTGCAGCCGGTGTGTTTCGAGGGTTACAAACCCTTAAACAGCTTCTACCTGTGGTAGAAAAAAATAAACAAGCGGTTTTAACAACCGGCGTTATTAATGATTTTCCTCGTTTTGAACATCGTGGCTTTATGTTAGATGTAGCACGTCATTTTTATACTGTTGCAGAAGTAAAAGAGGTAATCGATTACTTGGCGGCATATAAATATAACGTTTTTCATTTTCACTTAACTGACGATCAGGGCTGGCGCATTAATATTCCTAGTTGGCCAAAACTGACTGAAATTGGCAGCAACTCAGCGGTAGGTCAAACAAGCTGTGAAAATTGTTTTTATAGCTTAGATGAATACCAAGAAATTGTTCAATATGCTGACGAACGTTTTATTACTTTAATTCCTGAAATTGATGTACCCGGTCATGTTAAATCGGCGCTTGCCTCTTATCCTGATGAACTGTATTGCGATGGTGATAAACCTGATTGGCCTTACACTGGTATTAAAGTACGTATTAGCTCGTTATGTTTTTCTAACCCCAAGATTTATGACTTCTTTGAAGATGTTGTGCGTGAAGTCGCTACTAGAACCACAGGTAAATATATCCATGTTGGTGGTGATGAAACCCCTAAATGGGTTAAACATCAAGATTATGCCGACTTTATGTTAAAAGCCAGTGGCATTATAAGTAAACATGGTAAAACCATGATGGGCTGGACTAATGATTTAGGTAGTGTTGCAGGTTTACCAACAGATGTTGTTGGTCAAGATTGGTCGACTAAAAAGCATTGCTGTGAAAATACCTTAAACATGGCTAAAAATGGTAACCAAATTGTGATGTCGCCTGCAAATAAAGCTTACCTCGATCTTAAATACGATAAAGACGCACCAATCGGTTTGCATTGGGCAGGGTATAACAGTATTGAAAACTCTTATAGCTGGGATCCAGAGTTAATGATTGAGGGTCTTAACGCGAACAATATTATTGGCGTTGAAGCGGCGCTTTGGGGAGAAACGATTAAATCCATGGCTGATGCCCAATACATGATTTTCCCACGTTTATTAAGTTTGTCTGAAGTTGCTTGGTCACCACAAAAACAGCGTTCATGGTCAGAGTTTAGTAAACGATTAGCCCTACAACTTGAGTCTTTTGAGCAACAGGGTATTAATTATCGTCCACTCGCTAAAAAAATTCAGTAAGTGAGTAGACTAACTTGAACAATGAACACAAGTTATTAAAAAAGGTAAATTAGTGCACTAATTTACCTTTTTTTAGTCAAGAAGATCTAAGGAACAAAAATAACTAAGATTGCTTGTTAAATTGACGTGATACTAAGCCCATAATGCCTAATGCGAATATAGCAAAGGTAGAAGGTTCAGGTATCTTTGCGGTAACTTCTTGACTACTAAGCGCATTATCCCAAAGTTTAACTTCTGAAATTAAGCCATCATAGTATTTATTATTACGCTTGCCATTAAACGTTGATGCTTCTGAGCCATCACCAATAAAGCCATATCTTGTTTTATTGGTGCCCAAAGCACCTTTGTAGCTAGTTGAAGAATCAATTACGCCATCAATATATATAGTTTTTCCAGTTAAACTGCCGTAAGTAACCGTTACCTGATGCCATAAATCGTCATTAAGACCATTGGTTACACTATACATATCATCAATACTATCAGCTCTTGTTGAAAAGCCAATTGCACCATTTCCGGTGACATACATATTAAAAAATTCAGAGCGGTCAAAATCAAGTAACCCCCAATTTGAAGCCCAAAGACCATTACGTTTATTACTGACTGCACTTGTTTTAAACCAAGCTGAAGCACTGAACTCAGCTAAACTACCTTTGCCAGAAAATGACTGATTCAGTGCTATATAATTACTATTATTAAAACTCGCACTTAAGCCATTACCACCAGCTGCGGTGTCTGCAACAAAGCTAGGTAGAGAGTTACCAAACCCAACACCGTTATGGCCGTTAGACGAAGCATCTGAATAATCACCATTCAAATTCCAACTACTAATCAACCCTGCATTTGCAGTACTTATCAAACTGCCAGCTGACAGTAATATTGCTACGATATAATTAATCTTCATTGTCTATCTCCTTCAGGGAAAAAGTATTGCAGATTAAGGCAGAAACCTTAGGCTATTTATGTAGCAATGATAGCGAGTAAATTAAACTGAAAGTATGGCTGAACTGTCCAAATTTCAATCTTTTTGGTTACAGCAATGTCTCAGTAAAAAGTGACTGTTGGTGATTTTATTAACTGACATTGGAGCACATACTGAGCAGGCATTAACAGCCCCTAATATAGTTGACATAATACTAAGTGAGCACTGACTTAATTCTATTGATATAATGTTTTTATTTGATTGGAACAGATAATGTCACAAGTTAAAGTCGGTTCGCTAATCGCTAGCCTGCCAATAAGTAATGAACTCGGTGAAGGCATTCAATGGAATGTTGATTTACAAGAAATTTGGTGGACCGATATTACCGGGCAGGCGATTTATAGCCATAATCCGCAATCAGGAAAAACCAGAAAATTTGAGATGCCAGAGCGGGTTGGTTGTTTTGCCTTTATTCATAACGATGATCGCTTCCTTGTGGCTTTTGCTAGCGGTATCGCCTTTTACCACCTTAAAACCAATAAAATTAACTGGCTATTTAAACTTGGGGCTAATGATATCGGCACTCGTTTTAATGATGGACGAGTTGACCGGTTTGGTCATTTCTGGGCTGGAACCATGGTTGAAAACGAAGGTGATGGCTCAAAGCGCGCAGCACTTTTTCGCTTAGACACACACCAGCAATGCGATAAGGTGCTTGCTAATATACAGGTGGCTAACGGCCTGTGCTTTAGTCTTGATGGTAAAACTATTTATCATGCTGACTCACCTGACGCTGATATTTTATCTTATCAATGGCATGAAAATTCACGGCAGTTAGTGTCCCCAGTCCACATTGCCACAACAGCCCAAGGCAGTTTTCCTGATGGTAGCTGTATCGACAGTGCGGGTTATCTGTGGAATGCGCAATGGGGAGGGCAGCGTGTAGTACGTTATGCGCCTGATGGCTCTGTTGATTTAATTCATGAAGTACCTACAGTTCAACCAAGTTGTGTTGCCATTGGTGGACCGAATATGGATTGGCTGATGATAACGAGTGCCAAGCAAGGGTTAAGCGCGGCTCAGCTTGAACAAGATAAACATGCTGGTAATGTTTTTATATATCAATTAAGTGGTATTAAAGGTGTTATTGAAAATCAGTATCAGCGAGCAGAAATAAATTAAGAACTGTTAGTGTTCGAGCTCATATTGATGAAGCAGAATTTGTTTCATACGATAGATAGAATAAACATTTTTTTACGTAATACCTAAAATATAGAGTACTTCATATTTTGGGTATTTATCTTTTTATTCATCGTTTTGGTGGGCTCAAGTCAGCCATTTATCGCTTACAATTCGATTAAATAGAGAGTGACTCTCTGTCCTAGCTTCAGACGTTTCGACAGCTTCATTCGCAAGGCTATAAATAATATTACCGATTGTTAGTTGATAATCCCAATCCCACTAAACTTGTGATCGTTTTCATGTGTTAAATCCACCAATTTCTGCGTATAAAATAGAAACTTAATTAATGAAAGTGTAATTTTTTCATTAAGACCGCCATTTTTCATGTTTATCGGTTAATTATCTAAGCATAATCAAGTATTAAAAAAAATAAAGTTGTCACTTACTGGAAAATATACTAACTACTCCTATACTTTTGGAATTAATAAAAAAACAAACTAATACAAAGAGCTATTTAAAAGGGAGAAAGTGCGCAGTGGCGACATCAACGGAGTTCCAAAGCTTTATTAATAAATCATTATCCGCTATTAATTGCGGAAACTGGCAAAACATTGACTTTGACCAATTTGAATTTAATAAACAACAAAGTGAAACTATCACGCAGCTAATTACTTTAACAGATCGTTTTGAGCAGGTGCTTAAACAAAACAACTCGCTTGCATTGGGCAGGAGTAATGTAACGATTAAACGGCAAGGAAGTCAGGATAAGCTGTGGCAATCTTATGATCATATTTCAAAAGGTCAGCTTAATGTTGTTAAAGTAATAGAGGCCATTGCCAGTGGTGATTTATCTGAAGCTGTAAAGATAAAAGGTAAAGAGGGTGCCATTAATGGCGCTTTAGCTAAAGTAATAAATAGTCTTAGAGACACAGTCGAACAAGCGGATGTCATTGCCCAAGGAAATTACTCAGCAGAAATACAGCCACGCAGTGATAAAGATGCTTTAGGTAAGGCATTATTTTTAATGACGCAGAGTTTACGAGAAGCGGAAACAGTGTGTAATGCCATTGCTCAAGGTGATCTGAGTAATAAGGTTGAAATTAAAGGCAAAGGAGACCTATTAGCTGTCGCGATTAATCAAATTGTTGATGATTTGGGTGAAACCACCAGACAAGCGGATGTGATCGCCCAAGGAGATTACTCTGCAGAAATACAGCCACGCAGTAATAAAGATATCTTAGGTAAAGCGTTATTTGTAATGACACAAAGTTTACGAGAGGCGGGATCCGTGTGTAATGCCATTGCCCAAGGTGATCTGAGTAATAAGGTTGAAATTAAAGGCAAAGAAGATCAATTAGCTACCGCGATTAATCAAATTGTTGATAATTTAGGTGAAACTACCAGACAAGCGGGTGTGATTGCTCAAGGAGATTACTCAGCAGAAATACAGCCGCGCAGTAATAAAGATATCTTAGGTAAAGCGTTATTTGTAATGACGCAGAGTTTACGAGAGGCGGGATCCGTGTGTAATGCCATTGCTGAGGGTGACTTGCGCAATAAGGTTGAAATCAAAGGCAAAGGAGACCAATTAGCTACCGCGATTAATCAAATTGTTGATAATTTGGGTGAAACCACCAGACAAGCCGATGTGATTGCCCAAGGTGACTATTCTATTGATTTTGCCCCCAGAAGCGAGAAAGATAAGTTAGGTATTTCTTTATCAATAATGACCAAGAATTTACGAAATGTTATCAATAAAAGCCAACGCGAAGATTGGATAAAAACAGGACAATCTGAGTTAGCTAACACAATGCGTGGTGAACAAAACATAGGTGAGCTAACTGAGCAGGTGATAACGTACCTTGCCAAATACACGGGGGCACAAGTTGGTATTTTCTATATTGCTGACGAGGCACGAAATATGTCTTTAGCCAGTAGTTATGCTTATCAACGTAGTAACAACTTATCAAATACGATTGCCGTTGGTGAGGGAATAGTAGGACAAGCCGTTAAAGAAAAGCAAACCATTTTGATGTCGAATGTGCCGAAAGATTATATTAGTGTTAATTCAGGTTTAGGGCAAGCTTCGCCTAATAATCTCATGGTGATACCTATATTATTAGAGGGCGCGGTTAAAGGCGCTATTGAAATAGGCCGTTTTGGTGAGTTTGATGAAAAGGCCATTGAGTTAATTTCAAGATCGAATGAAGGCATTGCTATGGCTATTAATAGCGCTCATGATCGAGTTAAAATGCAAGACCTACTTGAAGAAGCGCAGCGCAGTGGTGAAGAGTTACAAGCTCAACAAGAAGAATTGCGTGCGTCTAATGACTTCCTCGAAAGGCAAACTGAAACTATTAGTAAATCGGAAGCAAACTTAAAAGCACAACAAGAAGAGCTACAAGCTTCGAATGAAGAGCTAGAAGAGAAAACAGAATATTTACAAAGGCAAAAGCAGGAAATTCTCGATAAAAACATCAAGATTGAACAATCGAAAAATAAACTCGAAGCAAAAGCAAAAGAATTAGAGATATCAAGTAAATATAAATCAGAGTTTCTTGCCAATATGTCTCATGAGCTTAGAACGCCATTAAATAGCTTACTGATATTGTCTGAGTTATTGACACAAAATAAAGAAGGTAACTTAACCGAAAAGCAGTTGAAATCTGCCAATATTATCCATCGCGGTGGTCACGACTTACTCGATTTAATTAATGATATCTTAGATTTATCAAAAGTTGAATCAGGTAAGTTAACCTTAGAGATTGAAGATATTGAACTGACTCAAATTCAAAGCAGTGTTTGTTCTCAATTTGAACCGTTAACCCATAACAAGGATTTCAGCTTTACCAGTGAGTTGGCAAGTGGTTTACCTAAAACCATTCAAACGGACCAGATGCGCACCCTACAAATATTGAAAAACTTATTATCCAATGCCTTTAAATTTACTGACCAAGGTAGTGTTATTTTTAGAGTTTCTCCCCCTAAAAGTGAAGTTGTTTTCACCCAGAGACATTTAAATAGCCAAAACTGCATTGGTTTTAGTGTTAGTGATACGGGCATTGGTATTGAGCAAGATAAGCAGCGCTCCATTTTTGAAGCTTTTCAGCAAGCAGACGGCTCTACTAGTCGTAAGTTTGGTGGTACAGGCTTAGGATTAACTATCTCAAGAGAGTTGTGCCGTTTACTCGGTGGAGAATTACAAATTGACAGCAAATACCAAAAAGGCAGTACCTTTACTGTCTACCTGCCACTACTTAATGATGGTGAACATGGAGCCCGAAATGAGAATATTAACCAATTATTAACAATGCCACAGGAGCATAACTCATCAAATTCAACTGCTATTAAACATGATCATAATATAAATTCAGTTACTTTACCTGCGGTTGAAACCAGTGGTTATGTTGCTCCACTATTTATTGAAGATGATAGAGGCCTTATAAATCCCCGTAATAAAACCGTGTTGATTATTGAAGATGATAAAGATTTTTCTAGCGTGTTAAAGGGCGTGTCAAAAGAAAATGGTTATCAAGTACTGGTGGCTGGTGATGGCAAAAGTGCCCTACATTTGGCGGCAAAATACCAGCCTAGCGCTATTATCTTAGATTTAGGCCTGCCTGATTTAGATGGTTTAAAAGTTTTGGCTTTGTTTAAATCTGATTTAACGACTCGGCATATTCCTGTACAAATTATTTCAGCTAGTGAAAACCTTGACCACGTGAAAAGTCATGGTGCCATTGGTGTTTTGCAAAAGCCGACTTCGATGGTTGAACTTAATAGTGTCTTCAACCTATTTGATCAAATACTTAATGGTAAACCCAAGCAGTTAATGATTATTGATGATGAAGAGCACTGTCGTAGTTTAACCTTATTACTCGACAATGATGGTATAGAAATTACCGAAGTTCATTCTGGTGAGCAAGCTATAGAGTTAATGAAGCAAGTAACATTTGACTGTATTGTTTTGGATTTACACTTGCCGGGTATGAGTGGCCAGCAGTTTCTGCAAAAAATACACAAATGTAGTACAAAAAAAATGACGCCTGTGGTGATTAATACCGAGGCTTCCCTTAGTGAGGAGCAATATCGACAACTCAGTCGTTATACCGACAAAATAATCCTTAAAGGTGCCGTGTCAAATGATCGTTTGTTAGATGAAGTCATGTTACTTCTACACCAAACTGCGTTGGCTCTACCAGGTTCTCAACGTCAAGCCATTCAAATGTTACACAATGATGAAAGTTTCTTTGATGGGCGTACTTTATTATTAGTTGATGATGATTTACGTAATACCTTCGCACTTTCTATCGTGTTAGAAGAAAAAGGTCTGAATGTCATTATTGCCGAGAATGGCTTGAAGGCTTTAGAAGCATTAGAGCAACATGACACTATTGAAGTGGTATTGATGGACATTATGATGCCAGTAATGGACGGTTATGAGGCGATAAGAGAAATTCGTGCCCAAGATAAATATCAGGGGTTACCTATTATCGCACTGACGGCAAAAGCCATGGCGGAAGATAAAACTAAATGTTTGGAGGTCGGGGCAAACGATTATATGAATAAACCGGTTAAAATGGATGAGTTATTGGCGTTATTAAAAGTATCGATAGCATAGGAGAAAATGATGGAATTAACTGAAATAGCAGATGTTGAAATTGATACCTTACTTGATGCCATTCGCCGTCGTTATGACTATGATTTTAGCCAGTATGCAAGATCTAGTTTAAAAAGGCGTATTAACGGCTTGTTAATCAAAGAAAGGTTAGACATGCCATACCAGCTTATTCCTCGTATTTTATATGATGAGGAGGTGTTCAATCGCTTTTTGTCTGAATTGTCGGTGACTGTTACTGAAATGTATCGAGATCCAGAGTTTTTTTTAGATATTGTGAAATCGATATTTCCAGTACTGGAAACCTATCCTTATTTTAAAATTTGGCATGCTGGTTGTGCAACAGGAGAAGAAGCTTATTCTCTCGCTATTTTGTTAAAGGAAGCGGGTTTACTTAATAGAGCTAAAATTTATGCCACCGATTATAATAATAAATCTATCGATATCGCTAAACAGGGCATCTATAGCGCTGAAAACATTGAACTAAGTAAGAGTAGTTATTTAAAATCGGGTGGGAAACATGATTTTAGTGATTATTATACTGATCATTTTGAGGCGATAAAATTTAACGATGAATTAAAAAAATCAATTACCTTCGCCTACCATAATTTAGTTAAAGACGGTGTGTTTGGTGAAATGAACTTGATTATCTGCCGAAATGTCTTTATTTATTTTGATAAAGAGTTACAAGATTATGTATTAAATTTGTTTAATGAAAGCGCTACTAGCAAAGGTTTCTTGTGTTTAGGCAATAAAGAAACGATTCGTTTTTCAATGTTAAAAGACAAATATAATATCCTATCTGAAAGTAATTCGATTTATCGAAAAAAAGCTTAATAATAGCTATTCCATATGAATAATGCCGCAGGTGAAATTAAATGTATCGTCATTGGCGTTTCAGCCGGCGGTTTTGAAGCCCTTAGTTACTTACTTACGCAGTTACCTGCAGATTTTAGTTTACCTATTGCCATTGTTCAGCATCGTATTGCTGATAATGAATGTTATTTAGCTCAATATCTCAACATGGACTCAGACATAGAGGTTAGAGATGTTGTTGATAAAGAAGCCATTCATTCAGGTGTCGTTTATATAGCGCCACCTGATTATCACTTATTGATAGAGCGAGGGGATTATTTTAGTCTTTCACGAGATGAGAAAGTTAATTACAGCAGACCTTCCATTGACGTATTATTTGAAAGTGCTGCCGATATTTATCAACAAGCTTGCTTAGCGATTATTTTAACGGGTAAAAATCACGATGGTGCGATAGGGTTAGCCAAGGTTGTCGCAGCTGGTGGCACTGCCATTGTTCAAGACCCCACTACGGCAAAAGCCAGTCAAATGCCTACTGCGGCAATTCGCAATGTGCCTAGCGCAGTGGTGCTAACTTTAACTGAAATCACCCGTTATTTAATCACCCTTGCAGATAAACAGCAGTCTTTTTTATAAACACCGCTAAAACGACGATAAATTAAGCGCAAAAGCTATCTTACTGACTATACTTGAAAAAGGACTATTCAAGGATGAGTTATGGAAATATACAATAAAAGTAAAGTGTTGATTGTCGATGACCTCGAAGTTAATCGATATTCACTTGAAATGATTCTTGCACCACTTGATATCACTATCATTCATTCCGATTCAGGCGAATGTGCATTATCCAAAGTGCTAAATCATGACTTTGCCGTTATTCTAATGGACGTTGAAATGCCTGGTTTGAATGGTTATCAAACTGTGCAGTTAATTCATAGCAATAACCGGTTCAAAAATATCCCCATTGTGATGATCACCGCCAGTGATAGGGACAATATTTTGCTAAACAGAGCTTATGAAGCTGGTGCTGTCGATTATGTGATAAAACCGATAGAAGCGGTAGTGATCATCAATAAAGTACGTCAGTTTGTCGAACTTGATCAGCTACATAGGGTAGCAAAACAAGCAAGAATAGAGGCTGAAGAAAGTAAGTTACGTTTACAAGCTTTGCTCAATTCCGCCGGGGAAGGAGTTTTAGGTATTGATCTGCAGGGGATTATTACTTTTGCTAATCCTAAAGCCTGTCAAATACTTGAAGATGAACATAGAAACTTAATGCAAAGAAATTTACAGGATTACTTTGTCTCCGAGTTAAATGACAGTCAGTCAAACGAGCAAGATTCAGCGTTATCTCTAGGTATCAATAAAAGCAAATTACTAAGTCTTATCAATGAACATAAGGATGGTAGCTCCTGCGGAGAGCGTTGGAAAACCAGTAAAGGTAAGCCTTTTTATGTAGAATTCACCAGTGATATCGCTATTGATAAACATGGCCAGACTATAGGCTGCGTTGTCATGTTTCAAAATATTACCCAACGTAAAGAAAGTGAACAAAAGCTTCATTACTTAGCTAACAATGACTCCCTGACAGGTTTAGCAAACAGGGCTTACTTTAATGACAGTTTAGCGAAAGTGATCACCAGAACACAGCGTTCAAGTGCGTCATTGGCGGTATTGTTTATCGACCTTGACCATTTTAAATTTGTAAACGATCAATATGGTCATGATATTGGTGATAAATTACTGCAATATGTGGGCACTATGTTATGTAGTAGTGTTAGGAAAGGAGACTTGGTGGCACGTATGGGCGGTGATGAATTTGCCGTTATTCTTTATGATATTGATGATGCTGGAGGCATGGCAAATGTTGCGCAAAAGATATTGAGCAAGGTAGATAAGCCAATAGATATAGAGGGAACTAAGTTAAGTGTAAGTGTCAGTATTGGTATTGCTTATTATGAAGATAAAACGATGACTATGGAGCGATTGCTTAAGTCTGCTGATACCGCTATGTATAGTGCAAAACTGCAAGGGCGTAATAACTATCAATTCTTTGCCGCAAGCATGTACGAAAAATTTCAAGAAAAACAACGTATTCAAGTTATGCTGCAACAAGCAGTGATTAATCAAGAACTGTATCTTGTTTATCAACCACAAGTTTCTTTATGTAAAAATAAGGTTGTTGGTTGTGAGGCTTTAGTGCGTTGGCAACCTAAAGTTGGGGCAGAAATCAGTCCTGATAAATTTATCCCAATAGCAGAGGAGTCTGGTCAAATAGAAGAACTGGGGGATTGGGTATTAAATGAAGTTTGTCGACAAGTTGCTATTTGGAATAACTTGATTGACCTAACTGGTGTCACAGTGTCATTTAATGTATCTGTTCGTCAATTAAACACCAACCGATTCTACAAAAAACTGGCAAAGCTATTAAAGAAATATAGTATTTCACCAAAACAAATAGAAATTGAAATCACTGAAACGGCGATGTTATCTAGTTACGATAAATTAATTGAAGAGTTAGGTAAAATTCACCAATTGGGGGTTAAGATTTCCATGGATGATTTTGGCACAGGTCACTCTTCTCTTGATAATCTTCGTAAATTACCGTTAGATAAGTTGAAAATAGACCGCTGTTTTATTCAAGATATTGGTATTGATCCCTGTGATGAAGATATTATTAAAGTGATCATAGCTATTGCCAAAAAAATGTCTTTAGAGTTAGTTGCGGAAGGAATCGAAACGACAGAGCAGCTCGCATTTTTATCAGCCGAAGACTGTGACATTATTCAAGGGTACTACTTTAGTAAGCCAATATCACCAGAGCAGCTGTTTGCTTATTTACAAAGTAACGATAAAGTATTTAGACAAAAATTTGAAAATTATCATTTATATTTAGAGAGTCAAGGCACTAGCGTTAAACCAGTAACTAAAGCATTAGCTAACCTTATCCAAACAAATCAGCCGTTAGTAACTTAATATCTTGTGGGATTTTTGAGCGCGCTATAGGTAATATTTATGGTGTTGAGGCCGTTAAAAGCAATGACTGTTTTTAGTTTTCTCATTCTGCGGCTTATTCTTCTTTAACTCGATTTGTGATGTTTCATAAGTGTACAAATAGCTTAATGTGCCACTCAATAAATAAGGCAAGTTATTAACATAACTTGCCTTATTTTTTTTAATTACGGCTAGTTAAATATCACTCATCTTTTTTAGTATTTACCCCAATAGTTTCTGCTGCTTTTACTAATATTGATTTAGGGTGCGATGGCTCAACATCTTGCCCTTGATCCCAAATCATGACGCCTTTTAAGCCCGTTTGTTTAGCGTAATTTGTTTTACTTTCTATGGTATCTAAGCCATTAAAATAATGTGTTACGCCGTTGTGTACTACTGAATCAACGGATGTTTGCGGGTTATAGGTATCAACAATAATGCTATACATTAATGCGTCAGGTGTTGATTTTGTTGCCGGCCTTGAATAAGCAGGTAAGCCAACAACAAGTTTTTCTTTGCTTAAGCCATTATTTGTCCAGCTATTTACTTTTGTTTTTAACGTTGACAGTGGGTATTGAGTGCCTGAAGAAATCACACGTCCATAAGTCATCAGCTGTACAAAGTCTGCATACTGCTCAAATGCAGCAGCATTTGCATAACCGTCGGCAGCGATAGTTACCGATATTTTTAAGTCAGTACTAGCAAAGCTAGCCTGCATTTCTTCCAAAAATAAGCTGTAATGGCTGGCATTAACATTACCGTGGTAATGTTCCCAATCAATGTCTACGCCATTAAGGTTATATTGCAATAAAAATGCTTTGATATTAGCAATTAAATTAGCGCGGGAATCAGGTGAACTTAAGGCCTCGTCTAAGTAATCTGACTGTACCCAGCCACCGACAGTAACAAATAATTGTGTATTATAATTTTCTCGCCAACTATTAAGTAAAGCTATATCTGCTGGTACTTTAGCAAGGTTATTTACATGGGTGAAAGTGCCGTCACTTTTAACGCGACCAAGTTCTCCTTTACTGTCGGTGCCAAAAGAGAAATAGAAGATATGACTTAAATGCTCAGCAGTTTCAGGTGTAATGCGACCAAGTGCATAATAAGGGAAATAACTGCCAACAAACTGTCGCTGATAATCTAGTGCATTAATTTCACCAACATAGCTGGTATTGGTATTAGCGGCTACTTGATTAGCACTATTATAATCTTCAAAATCCCAATTTAAAGCTAGGCTTGGTGCATTAATATGGCTGGCATCAAGCTTTTTATCTTGCCATTGACTAATAGTGTCCGATGATAAAGCGCTATTCCAAACCCTGATGTTATCGATCATGCCGTCATATTTATTGCTACCAACAGTAAAGTTAGCTGTAGTGTCAGGTGCCTCCCCAGATGGAGAGCCTTTCCAGCCGCTAGCGAGTGAAAGTGGCTGGCCATCAAGGTATAAGGTGACTGTATTTGCTGACTTTTCATCATATACCATGGCAATGTTGTACCACTGTTTTGCTGATAACACAGGCGCAGGTGTGTACTTAAACGTATTACTACCATTGGCGACAATGCAATATAACTTGCCTTGATGCATTTGTAGCACTATACGGTGAGTTGAATTATCTATTTGACCTAAAATACTGGTCCAGTTAGATAATTCATTGAAATATACTTGTGTTTCAAAGGTGAACTCGGTAGCTGAGTTTAATTCTGATACGTTTTGAGTTGTTATAATTTTTTTGTCTAATTGGCCGTAAAATCCTTTTTGAGCGAAGCCGTGTGTACTTGCTAATGAACTTACTAAAGCAATGAAAAAAATATATTTATTAAATAATTTTTTTTCTTTTTTTTGTTGTTTTAACATTTTATTTTCCTTCCAATTAGTTTGTGCAGATAAGGTTTATGTAGGTTTTTATAACTTTCTGCCAAATCATCTTGTCTCTTTTTCGCACGGCAGCCTATAGGGCAATCCCTATTTGAGTTGTAGGATAAGTGTACAGTGGGCGGGTAAGTGTTTTTTTAGCGCTTAGCAGGATATTGAATGAGAGTAGAAACAACCTCATTACTTTCTAGCTTATGTTGCGTTGCTATTGAGTTAGTCTGTGGAATATTACTTCGGTTATTGTTCCTTCTGATGATCTGCTACGTAAGATTAAAACTAGATTCGTCACGTATCTACCTATTTCCCTACGCTATTAACAGGGAAAACCTATTTTTTCGGCCTTGGCTTTATGGCAAATTTAGTACTAATAAGAATCGTCTAACAAGAATTTATTTACTTGTTAAAGAGGTGGAGAAAATTAAATGTTGAAATACTGTCAAGCGTTTGTGATTTTGTCATTGCTTGGTTTATCTGGGTGTAGTCAGATAAACCAAGGTAATGTGATTGGGAAAAGAGCCTTACCATCACAAGCTTCCCAAGAAAAGGTAGGTCATAGTAAACCTAATGTTATTGTTTTTTTAGTTGATGATCTTGGTGTAAATGATACCTCGCTCGCCATGAGTCAATCGAAGACGCTTTATAATAAACGCTATAAAACACCTAATCTTGAAATAATGGCGCAGCAGGGCATAACACTTACCAACGCTCGGTCAAATGCTATTTGTGTGCCTTCCAGAGTCTCATTGCTAACCGGTCAAAGCTTTATGCGTCATCAAGTTAAAGGTGACATAGTGCCGACAAAGAATAAGTCTAATACCTTAGCTTTCCCACCTGCTAAAGTAATCGAAAAACCAGCAAATATGTTACCTGCTTTATTACAAAAACAAGGCTATCTAACGGTGCATGCTGGTAAGTACCATGTTTGTCATCACTGTAGCAGTGAGACCAGTCCTACACCTGAAATGGCAGGTTTTGATATCAACATTGGCGGCTCTTTTTATGGCGCACCGGGCAGTTACCAACCTGTAGACGAGTACGGTAATGTTAAACAGCCAGGGCGATTAAAAGGTTTGGAAAGCTACTATCAAAAAAATATGCATTTAACCGATGCATTAACCATTGAAGCGATGAGTGCTGTTAAAACGGCAATAAATAAGCAGCAGCCGTTCTTTTTATATCTTGCACATTATGCGGTGCATACACCAATTCAGCCACATAATAAATATCTTAAAAATTATACGTTAACAGTTGGTGAGCCTGAGCAAGAAGCGCAGTACGCTAGTATGATTGAAGGTGTAGATGCTAGTTTGGGTTATGTCATGAATCAGCTTAAACAGTGGCAAGTCGCTAACAATACCCTCGTTATTTTCTATTCAGATAATGGTGGTAGAGTACTTGGTCGAGGCAAAAAATCACTTTATGGTGATTGGCAGTTTAATTTTCCATACCGTAGCGGTAAAGCCTCTAATTATGAAGGCGGTAATCGAGTGCCGGGCGTAGTTAAATGGCCAGAAAAGGTCATTGCTAACGTTAGCAATAGTGCACCAGTGATGATTGAAGATATTTATAGCACAGTACTCAGTGTTGCGGGGGGCGATACTAAACAGCGAAATGATATTGACGGTATGGATTGGTCGCAAATTTTTACCAGTAAGGAAATACCAGACAGTTTCTCTAAAAGAGCACAGTTTTTTGCCATGCCGTATCATTTTGAAGGGAGTTTTTATAATGGTACTGAGTTTATCGATGGTGGCGTAGAGCCGGCAACATCTGTAATTAGTGATAACTGGAAGTTAATTTATTTCTTTACTGATGAGCGATTTGAGCTGTATAACTTGGCTGAAGATCGTGCAGAAAGGGCGAACGTAGTTCTCCAGCAACCCGCTCAAGCAAAACGTTTAGTAACTTTATTAGATGATAAAATGAAGCAGCATGATTTTAATGACATTATGCCTAAACGAAGTCGTGATGGCAGCGATATTAGTTGGCCAAGTGATGCATTTAAAAATCTTTTCGTGAATATAGAGTAAAGAGTAATGTCTATAATTATGTACTTACTTTGTAAGGTTGGTGGTCTTACTGGGTAGGTGCTTAATTCGATGACTTGCTAGCTTAGTTATTAATATCTATTGTTAAAGTTATTTTATATTGGTGCTGATATTGTTGTTTATTTGTGGAATCTAAAGTGTTTATTATATATAGTACTCACGAGTTTATTGGGAAAAAATGCTATATGCTCATCCTAATAGGTTTTAGCTCGTTTTATTTAATTGGTATTTAAGGGAATAACAACAATCCATAATGAAAGTTTATACTGCACGGCAGGCGATACTTAATCGTAAGGAAAATGTTGTAGCTTACGAGCTACTGTATCGAGGCGGTCCTGAGAATATCTTTCCCAATATAGATCCCCATAAAGCAACTTCAACATTAGTCATGCGCACCCACCTAAATCAGGGGTTAGCCGTTGTTACTTCGGGAAAACCAGCATTAATTAACTTTCCTGAAGAGTCTATTTTAACGGGTTTACCCTTAATCTTACCGCCCAAAGAAGTCATGATTGAAATACTTGAAACAGTGACTCCATCTGACGAGGTCTATCAAGCATGTTTAACCTTGTATAATCAAGGTTATCATTTAGCATTAGATGATTTTGTTTACAAACCTGAATGGAATCGCTTTCTTAAGTTAGTAAAATTGATAAAGTTTGATATTCAGGCAACACCACTCGATGAGATAGCGCCGTTAATCAAGAAACTAAAAGCGAGAGGAAACTTAAAGATCCTGGCCGAAAAAGTTGAGACAAAAGCTGAATTTTTACAGGCAAAAAAATTAGGTTTTGATTTTTTTCAAGGTTATTATTTTTGTAAACCTGAAATGACCGAGAATAAAGAAATAGATTCAAGCCATGTTTTGCTAGTCAACTTAATGCAAGAGTGTTTAAGCAGGCAGCTAAATATTAGTAATCTTACTGATTTATTTACCCGTGATGTAGGTCTGAGTTTTAAGCTCTTTAAGTATATCAATTCTGGTATTTTACCGTTAACGCAAAAAATAACATCGATTAAAAATGCGCTGGTTTATTTAGGTGAGGATGAAACGAAGAAACTCATATTACTTTTAAGTACTGGAATTTTAGCAAAAGATAAACCTCAAGAGTTAATTCGAATTGCTATCATTAGGGCTAAATTTTGTGAGTTAATGACCCAAAAATCGATGCCTGAACTGGCTGATGCAGGATTTATGGTAGGCCTATTTTCATTATTGGGTGCGATACTTGATGCACCACTTGAAAAAATATTAGCCACTCTACCCTTAGCTCCAGAAGTTATTTCGGCGCTGACCCATGACAGCCCATCTTCGTTAAAATATATCCTTAATTCGGTCAGTTGCTATGAGCAAGGCAGTTGGTATAAAACTAAGCGCAATGCGGAAATGGTTAGGGTGAATTATGATGAAGTTACTGGTTATTATCAAAGCGCGCTGGCGTGGGCAAATAAATATGACCGCTGTTAATTGCAATGAATTAAACGAGGTAGGGTCATATTTAGCCACTTAGTAACGCTGTTCATTAAAGTTAACTAGCTTAGCTTACTTAGGTTAACCTCATTTAATTTTTTATATTCCTTTCGTAAGCCTAAAAACAAGCCCAAACACATAACAACGAGCAGTATTGTAAAAGGGAGGCCTACAGTAATAGCTGCGGCCTGCAGTGCTCCTAAAGCGTCTTTTCCGCCACCAAATAATAATACGGCAGCAATTACACCTTCGAGACTAGCCCAAAAGATTCGTTGCTGTACAGGTACATCAATTTTTCCGCCAGCAGTAATACTATCTATTACTAAGGAGCCAGAGTCAGATGAGGTAATAAAGAAAACTAAGACTAATATTATAGCGATAAAGGAAGTGATACTCGCTAGGGGAAGGTTTTCAAGCATTTGAAATAATGCAAGAGAACTGTCACTAATTCCATGTGCTAATTGACCAATGCCATTTTGTACTTGCTCAAGCCCCATGCCGCCAAAAGTTGCCATCCATAATGATGTCAGTAAAGTTGGCACAAACAGTACGGCTAAAATAAACTCACGTACTGTTCTACCACGTGAAATCCTTGCGATGAACATACCAACAAATGGCGACCAAGAAACCCACCAAGCCCAATAAAAAACGGTCCATCCGTGATAAAAGGTTTCATCTTCGCGGTCTATCCAATTACTTAATGGAATAATATTTTCGGCATATGAGAGCAATGTAATACCAACACCATTAATAATGGCTAAAGTAGAACCAGTTAAAATCACAAATATCATTAATATCAAAGCAAGTGACATGTTGATATTACTTAATATTTTAACACCGCCATCAAGACCCCTAGTTACCGATAATATGGCAATAATAGTCACGGCAAAAATGATTGCTATTTGTGTGTTGATGGTATTAGGGATATCAAATAAGAAGTTTAAGCCGCCCGCTGCTTGTTGAGCCCCAAAACCTAATGAAGTCGCTAGCCCAAAAATGGTTGCTAAAACAGCGGTAGTATCAATAATATTACCCGGCCAGCCCCAGACTCGCTCACCCAACAAAGGGAAAAAAGCAGAGCGGATAGTTAATGGCATATTACAGTTAAAACTAAAGAAGGCTAGTGATAAACCAACAACGCCATAGATAGCCCAAGGATGCAAACCCCAATGGAACATAGTAGCGCCCATGGCTATTTTGGCTGACTCAGTGGTTCCTTCTGCTGTATTTAAAGGCGTGCCATACCAATTGGTAAAATAACCAACAGGCTCTGCAACGCTCCAAAACATTAAACCTATGCCCATACCTGCTGCAAAGAGCATAGAGAACCAAGATAATGTGCTAAATTGTTTGGTGGCTTCACTGCCGCCAAGTCGGATCTTGCCTAAAGGTAACAGGACTAAAGCCAAACAAAAAAGCACAAAAATATTACCACTGACAATAAATAACCAGTCAAAGTTATTGATAGACCAACTTTTAGAAGCATCAAATACTTGTTTTGCGGATTCGGGAAAAACGAGGGTTAACATGACAAATAATACGATGAATAAGGATGCAGAAAAGAACACTGGATTGTGTAAATCCATACCCATTATTTCTACATTATTTTCACCAACTTGGTGCTTTGTTCGATAAACAGGATCAACAATGATAATTAACTCATTGTGATCATTATCTTTAATTTCACTCATGTATACTTCCTAGAGTAGGGTCAGGTATTGATAACTTAACGGCTAAGTCAAAACTCTAATACACAGTCTTGTTTTTAGCCTTTCTTTTATATGGTTTACAAGTTGTTACTAGAACGTTTTTATATGTTCATATAAGTGTTGTAATTATAACAGAAAGCTACTATCGGCAGGTATTTATCTCGGCAGGGGGAAGTGATGTGATAAAAGGCTGTTAGAGTGGTGTGATAAAAAGCTTATCAAAGTGACGCGCTTCACCGAAAATTATAGTGCTAATGCCTGAAATAAGCTGCTAGCTACTTGCAAAGCGTTGGATAATTTATATTGGTAAATTATCCTACGCTTTGTGACCCTCTAACTAAACCTGTTTACTTTAAAGCAATAAACTCTCTATTATCTTACTGCTATTGACATATCACTTTGCCAACGGGCTAATTTTTTCATTAATTGCTGAGTTACTTGAGGGTTTTCTTGCGAAATATTTTTTGTTTCGCCAATATCTTTATCGATATTATAAAGCTCCACATTGCCTGAGTCGTACCAATTGATTAACTTGTATGTACCGTCGTTAATTACTGTGCCACTAGGCGTTCCACAAACCCTCGCTAGATGACCTTGTGTTTTAAAGTGCCAAAACATAGGTGAACGTGCTGATTGGTTTTTATTAAGCAATATGTTGGCGTAACTCTGCCCATCAATGTGGTGTTCAGGTTGCAGAGGTAACGATGCTAAATTTAATAAAGTAGGGTAATGGTCTGTGCCAGTGACAGCATGAGCACTGGACGAATTTGCTGCAATTTTTCCTGGCCATTTGACAACAAGTGGAACGCGAATACCACCTTCGTATAACCAACACTTACCTGCCTTTAATGGTAGGTTTGAGGTGGCCTTACCGCCATAAGCCGTAGTTTTAGTACTTTCACCACCGTTATCTGAGGTAAATACAATAATGGTATTGTTACTTAAGTTTAACGCATCAAGCTGTTTAACTATATTACCTAAGCTATCATCTATGCTTTTAACCATGCCAGCGTATGTGGCGTTGTCTTGATGCATTTTTTGTTTTGCAGGACCTAGGTTTTTATAAGCAGGGCCGATAAATTTATGTTTGTCGATACGTTGCTGTGCTTGCTGCTTATCTATCTCTTTTGACTCTATTGGTACATGCACTGCGTAATGTGAGAGGTATAAAAAAAATGGCTTATCTTTATTCTCCCTAATAAAGGCATTTGCTTTTTCGGTTAGTGAATCAGTTAGGTAGTCACCTTTTTTGTCAACTAAATCTAAGCCTGGCACTTTTCTATCATTGTCATTATCGCCATAAGGGTAAAAATAATGAGCTGGTGCGCCTTTATCGTGACCACCAACATTTATATCAAAACCTTGGTTTTGGGGATAAGCACCTTGTTTTCCTAAGTGCCATTTTCCAGCAAAAAAAGTGGAATATCCTTTTGCTTGAAAAGACTCCGCCATGGTTTTTTCATCTGGTGGCATAGTGCCATATTGTTTACTTTTTTTAATACGTGCGGGGTACTTACCTGTCATTAAAGCAAAGCGAGAGCCAATACAGAGAGGATGCGCAGAATATGAACGGTTAAAGGACATACCTTCATTAGCTAAGGCATCAATATTTGGCGTTTGATATATTTTTGAGCCGTTACTGGCGGTGTCTGTCCAGCCTAAATCATCAACTAAAAAAAACACCACGTTGGGCTGTTCCTGCGCGATAGCAGATATTGGTAGAATAACTATATACAGGGTTAATATCATGAGTTTGATCGGGGTTAATAACGGTACTTTCATAGTGTTCCCTATTGAGAATAAATAAATTTTATCAAACTATCTTGTCAGTTAACATTTTGACTGACTATCAGGAAAGCCTCATTTTCCTGTAGTTTAATTATTTAGGTAGCTGTTTATTAAAATAAATGTTTATGAAAAACAGGTTTTTTATCGATGTATTAACGCTGAAAATCGTCTTAAAGGGGGAGTATTGAATAGGTGCTGCTTATCAACAGTTCAGCCTATCTAGGCAGATAAGCTGATTTTTAGCACGCTAATCTCTGGTACTAACCTCTTACACTAATTCCTTAGGGGCGCCTTTAATAATGGCAATGTAATTGTCACCTGTAATCCTGTGGGGTTGATGTTTTGAACGGTTATTGTTCCCTGGTGCAAGGTGATGGCCTGTTGGGCAATGGCTAGACCCAAACCTGTGCCGCCACTGCTTCTTTCTCTACCATCAGCAACACGAAAGAAAGGGGCAAATAGTTTTTCTATCATGTTATCGGGTACGCCAGAGCCGAAGTCTGAAATAATCAATATTATCTGTTCATCTATTTTACTTAATTCAACGGTAACACTTTGTTGGTATGGGGAATATTTTACTGCATTATTAAGTACATTACTTATGGCACTATCGAGTAACTTACTATCGGCTAAAATAACACAATTAATCGTTCCGACTAAGTTGATGGTGACATTTTTACTTGTGGCAAAGTATTGACAGTTACTGATAACTTGTCTGACTAAGTTACTCATTTCTATATAATCTGCAGAGTAATTTGTATGATTGTGCTCCAGCCTTGAAAGGGTAAGTACATCAGTTATCATCTCTTCTAAACGTTCAACTTCAGCTTCACAACGGGATAAGTGTTTTTGTTGTTCTAGTGTATCACCTATATTTCTTTCGGCTAAGGCCACAGCTAGCTGTAATCTGGTAAGTGGAGATCTGAGTTCATGGGATACATCGGCTAATAAACGCTGGTGTGTGGTGATGTTGTTTTCTAATTGCTCAGCCATTTTATTAAAGCTAATGGCAAGGGCACCAAATTCATCAGAGCGTTGATCAAATTTTGTTATTCGACTGTCTAACTTACCTTCACCGATTTTTTTGCTTACTTTTTGTATGGCAATTAAAGGAGTGCTAAAGCTTTTTGCTAATAACCCACAACATAAGAAGCTGATGATTAACAAGAGTACAACACGTAATGGGATAGGTAATTGATTTACCCAGCTAACAATGCGTTTTCTTTGAAATTTACTTGCTACAAAGAGCTGAATCTGTTGTTCATTAATTGTTAGGGGTAATGAAGAAGTTACTAGCGTATAAATGAAGTCGATCGTAACAGGGTTATCTAATTCGTTGTTTTCTAAATAACTCTTAACTTCGGACAAACCTCTATTTCTAAGCACGGTCACTTTGTTATTAGTGACTTTTTTTATAATGAGGTGTTGCTTGTTTTTGCGGAAAAAACTATTTTGTACCTCATTAAAGTTCACTTTTTTCTTATTGGCAAGCTTGTTTATGTACAGGCTAAGCAGTGCAGATTGCTCAGGGTTTGCTTGCGCTTGGCTAGGATTGTGTCTTAGTTGCACAGTAACTAAAGAGCTTAATAACACAGAGGTTAGTATGACTAACCAAAACGTGATAAATAGTTTTGAGCTAATACCTAAGTAAAATCTATTTTTTGCTGTGGGTGCTAGCTGAACCAAGGTTATCACTCTCTCTCTAGTATTATATAACCCCTCACACCTCTTAAAATAAAGGTGAGAATGGTTTTTGCTGTATTAAATAGTTATCTTACGTGGTTTTTATTGGTAAGAAACTAAATTTACGTAGCTTTACGTTTACCGGATTATTGTTTTTTATTTATTGTTTTTTGTTATCTCTTATTTGTTTAGGGTGGTATCTAGGTTTAATGTAAAAAAATGTAAGTTTTGTTGAATAAGATATTATATATAGAATACATTTGGTGGCGCTGCATTGAACACTGTGTGTGTTTGATAAAATTTAGTGTAATTATCGATATATGAAATTTTTGTCAATTTTTTTTCTACTTACTTTAACAGCCTGTGCTCATAAAAAAGCGGTTGTTATTGAAGCATTGAATCTCCCAAGCTCATTTGTTAAGCAAGGTCGGGCTGGTGTTGATAATCACTGGTGGGAAAGCTTTAACAATGCGCAGCTAACATACTTTGTTAAGCGGGGACTTGCAGATAATCTATCACTGAAATCTCAAGAGTTACGTTTAAAAAGCAGTAAGGTTTCTGCAGAAATTTCAGGTGCTAATTTGTATCCGGATCTAAAACTTGTTGTAAGTGGTACCGCACCGTTTGATGATATTACTTATATTAAAAATGCGTCCTTTGGACTGAGTTCAAGTTGGGAGTTAGATGTATGGGGCAGCCTTGCCGCGTCTGAGAATAAAGCTTATTGGGAGTATCAAGGTCAACAAGCGTTATACAGGGCGAAAGCCAATTTAGTTGCTGCTAATGTAACAAGTGCTTGGCTTGGCATAGTATCAGAGCAAGAGAAAAAACAAGTATTAGCCAAGCAGTTTCAACGAACGAAAGATGCCCTTACCACGATAACTCGACGTTTTGCCATGGGGAAAAATTCTGTTACTAATATCTGGCAGCAACAAAAATTATTGAAAACCATTGAAGTTCATCAAGAAAAAAACCTGAGCAATTTGTTTCTTTACCAGCAATCACTAGCGCTGTGGTTGGGTATACCTACCACGGAATTAACCCAAGTTGAGTTTAATACCTTACCCTTTCTAGCTGAAATACCTGACATGGGCATTCCTGCGCAAGTACTAAAATATCGACCCGATATTGAACATGCCTTTGCAAAAATTCAGTCAGCAAATGAAAGTTTATCAGTAGCCATTTCTGCGCAATATCCTCGAATTACCTTGCGAGCAAATTATTCAACTTCATCAAGTAGCTTTAAAGATTTATTTGAGGACTGGCAGGGAAATTTAATCGCAGCTCTTGCCATGCCACTATTTGATGCCGGTACAACTCAGCTAGTTATTGAACAACGTCAGTTGGCGTTAAAAGCACTGATGTTTGATTATCAACAGGTATGGTTACAAGCCATGGCTAGTGTTAATCAGGTGCTAATCAACGAGAGTCAATTATTAAAAGTTGCCAAAAATTTAACCTCGCAATTAGATCTGGCTAAGCGAACAGAGAAGCTAACAATGATTAAATACCTCAATGGTAAAACTAGTTATTTAGAGCTGCTTAAAGCGCAAGAAAGTATCTTGTCAATAGAGCAACAATGTATTGAAGCCAATAGGAAATTAGTTATCAATAGAGTCTTATTATATCGAGAATTAAGTCATGGAAACTTTACTATGACTGAGCCGCTTAATAATGAAAATATAGGAAAACCGTCTTAATGCGTGTGTTTAACATTACCAGTAAACTCTTGCCATTGTGCTTGGTTATTTTAGGCCTATTACTTGGCTATGCTATTTTACATTCAGGTAAACAAAAGCCTGAAGGTTACTCGGCTAACAAAAGCAAAAACAAATTTAAGCGTGTACGTACTGTGCAGACGAGCCCACTTGTTAAGGGCTCTGTTGTGCCTTATTGGCATACGTCAGGTGTTGTTATCCCTGCTGAATCAGTAAAAGTCAATGCGCGAGTTTCTGGTCATATATCCTTGATTAATTCCGCAGCAGTACCAGGCGGCTTCTTGAAAAAGGGGCAATGGTTAGCCTCTCTTGATACGAAGGAATTAAACCTTACTTTAGCATCACAACTGGCGCAACTTGAACAAGCACAAGCAAATTATACACTTGAACAAGCAGACCAGATATTAGCTAAAGAGGAATTACAGTTGCTAAATAGTACAGATGGTTTGCATGTTGATGAATCACTTGTACTACGTGAGCCTCAGTTAACTGTAGCAAAAGCAAAAATTTCGGTCGCACAAAATAATGTTGATAGAGCAAAATTAAACCTTGCTCGTGCAAAGATACTGATGCCATTTGATGGAAAAGTCATTAGTAAGGGGGTAGGGCAAAGTAGTAAGGTTTCCACCAGTACAGTATTGTTTTCAGTTATTAATACTGATACCTATTGGATTGAAGCTAAAATACCACACAAGTTTTTAGTGATATTCGATAAAACACAAGTTGTTGATCTTTCACAACCTCGTTTATGGGGAGAAGGAATAAAGCGTCAAGCAAGGTTTGTTTCAATACTCCCTGAGCTGGACAGTAAAGATAGACAAGTAAGGGTTTTATTAGCAATTGACCAACCGCAACGTGAAAAATCTGCTTCGCCACAAGTTTTTATTAATGACTTTTTAAATGTATCACTAAAAGGAAATCCTATTAATAATGCGTGGACAATCAAACATTCATGGTTGCAAGCTGACAATACTATTTGGGTGGTAGATAAACACAAAACACTGCAAAAAAGAAAGGTTAACGTATTATTTAAAGGCCGTGACGTTATTTATGTTGAGACTAAAATACAGTCCGGTGACCGAGCACTGGCAGAAAAGCCAGGTATCGCGAGTATTGGCTTAGTTGTTCGCACACGAAAAGATATATCAAGCTCGATAAAGGCGAATAGGAATGAGCCTTTGCAAGTAAGTTCTACCAGCAGTCCCTTGAATAAAGCACAGGGCAATGGCCATAGTAAAGCGTTAAGTCAGGGCCAAGCGAAAAAAAAACAAGGGTTAACTGATGCAAAATAAAAAAGCTCAGCCATTTAACCCTATCTCATGGATGATTCACCATAAAGTTGCGCCTCACCTTTTAATGCTGGCGTTGATTTTTGGTGGTTTAGTCATGTCTTTTATTATCCGCAAAGAATATATGCCAGAAACAACTCGCGATAGAGTGTCAGTTTATGTTTCCTATCCCGGAGCTGCTCCAGCGGAGCTAGAAGTCGGTATAGCTGTTCCGGTCGAAGCCGCACTTTATAGTATTAATGGCATTAGCAAAGTACAAACATTTATTGGCACGGGCTGGTTAAGAGTTAAGGCCGATTTAGACGCTGGCGCTACCTCGCAAAAGATTTATCAAGATGTGCAACAAGCGGTCAATAGAATCTCTTCGTTTCCTGCTGGCATGGAAAGACCTATCGTTAAACTAGATACTCGCATAGCAGATGTTATGGAGCTGATTGTGCATGCAGACTTAGACCGCTTGGCATTAAAACGGCTAACAGAGCAAATTAGAGACCGCATTGTACAATCGCCTTATATTTCGCAAGTTAACGTTAGAGGATTTCCTAAAGAAGAAATTCATGTTGAGATATCACAAGCCGATTTACAGGCATATGAGCTGACTTTAAGTAAAGTCGCAGCAATGCTTAAAAGTAGTGTTGTCGAAAAATCAGCAGGTAAAATTAAAGCAGATAATGGCGATATTTTGGTTACTGTGGGTCAAAGAGAGTTTTGGGCAAATGATATTGCTAATGTTCCCCTTATTTCTGATAAATCGGGGGATCAACTTAGGCTTGGTGAAATAGCCAAAGTATCCGAGGGCTTTGCTGATGAACGGAATATAGTAACCTACAATGGCCAGTTATCAGCACAGTTAAATATCTATCGAATGGGCGAACAAACACCTTCACAAATCGCCGATGCCATCGAAGCAATGTGGCCGGAAATTTTAGCGATGTTACCCGCTAATGCTGGTGTTGCTATTGTTGATGATGATGCAAAAAACTATCAAAAACGGCTAAGTTTATTGCTGAGTAATGCTTTTTTAGGTCTATTACTTATTTTAATTATCATGAGCTTATTTCTACAGTTTAAGCTCGCTTTTTGGGTGGTTGCTGGCATTCCTAGTGCCTTTTTAGGCGCTATGTTATTTCTACCGACTTTTGATGTTTCAATCAATATGGTGTCAATGTTTGGCTTTATTGTCGCTTTAGGTATTGTGGTCGATGATGCCATTATTGCCGGGGAAAATATTTATTCCCATGTACAAGAGGGTATGTCATTTCAAGAGGCGGCAATAAAAGGAGCTAATGAAGTTGCTAAGCCACTCACTTACGCTATTTTAACTAATGTAGTAGCCTTTTTGCCCTTATTGCTGCTCCCCGGTAGTATGAAGTTACTATTCGGCGCAATTCCTATTGTCGTTGTTGTTTGTTTTGCGGTTTCTTGGGTTGAAGCGTTATTTATCCTGCCATCACACCTCGCACATATCAATGATAAAACCCCGAGCAAATTTGAACAGCGCTTTAAAAAAATTCAAAATAGCTGTAATGCGAGACTCAATGAGTTCATTGAAAACTACTATTTACCCTTCTTAAATAAATGCTTAAGTCGACCGGCTTTAGTGATATCTCTCGCTTGTTTCATTTTCTGTATTGTTATTGCCTATGCTTTTAGTGGCAAGATGGGATTTAGCTTATATCCAAAGCTTGATGGCCGGTGGGTTAAAGCAAATTATGAAATATCTGAAACGACCACTGAGCAGCAAGCAATTGTTCTTCGCACTGAATTAGAAAAAAATGCAGCATCCATGATCGAAGACTTTGAGCTTAAAAATAGTATTGTTAGTACTCGCAGTATTATTAGAGATAACAGTGTTGAAGTGGCTTTATTGTTGGTAGAAAGTGAAGAACGCGAATATTCAACCGAGCAAGTAAAACAATTCTGGCGAGAACACGCGAGTGATTTATCTAAATTTGGTAAGTTAAGGTTTAGTGGCGCAAGACGTGGTTCAAGTGCGGTTGCTACGGCCTCATTGACGATTGAATTAAGGCACAGCGATAGTCGCGTGCTTGCTTTAGCCGCACAAGACGCTGTTGATTTTTTAACAGCCAGTGAATATGTCGTAGCGACAGTAAATACAATGGAAGAAGGTAAACCTCAGTGGAAGCTCACTCTTAATGAAAACGGTCGTTCACTGGGTTTAGATGCCGTTGAACTATCAAATCAATTGAGAGCGTCTTTATATGGGGCTCGCGCGCAGCGACAGCATAGGTTACGTAATCAAGTGACTACACTTGTTCGTTTACCCCAAAATGAGCGTGCAGATGTAAACAAAATTGAGTCAATGTTGGTAAAAACTAAAGCTGGCGGGTATGCACCTTTAGGTAGTGTAGCAACTATAAATAAGGTGCTTTCGCCAGCGTATATCATTAGACGTAAAGGCCAACGCGTAGAAAAAGTGGGTGCTGAAATTCTACCTGAAGAAAACATTCCCGCAGTTGCCAGTATGGTACAAGAATATTTAGTCCCAGAATTAGAGGGCCGCTACCCAGGTATCACAGTCGTATTTGGTGGTGACCAAGAAGAAATAGCACATAGCGTATCAAGATTAGAGTTAGGCACATGGTTTGCTTTAGCTGGCATTTATATATTACTAGCAATTGCTTTTAAAAGTTATTCGCAGCCACTAGTCATTATGGCGATTATTCCATTTGGAGCTGTTGGGGCTATTTTAGGACATATGGTATTAGGTTTTGGTTTAAGTGTAGTGAGTTTGATGGGCATGCTTGCGCTTGCAGGTGTGGTTGTTAATGATAGCTTAATCTTGGTTGAGTACGCTAATAATAAACTTGAACAAGGTCATTGTGCGTTAGATTCAATAAAAGAGGCTTGTAGAAGAAGGATTCGCCCTATATTGCTGACGACAATAACCACCTTTTTTGGTTTAGCACCTATGGTATTTGAAACCTCAAGGCAGGCTCAATTTGTTGTGCCTATGGCTGTTTCATTAGGTTTTGGTATTTTATTTACTACTTTGGTCTGTTTATTAGTTTTACCGTCTTTATATCTTATTATTAATACTAGGCGAGAATCAGCCCAAGAAAGGCAATTATCATTATCTGCACGGAACGTTTGATGAATAAGGGGGAAATTTAACCGGAATGATTTTAAGCTACCACTCGCTAGTATAAAATATGTTTATTGATGATTTTTTGATATTCACCACTTAATTTTATTGACGCTAATGTTTGATTAAAGTGCTTGAGTATATTTATATATTCAGAATCTTTACGGATTAACAGACAAAGTGGCACTGTATATAAAACATGCTCTCCATGCTTAATATTTAATAGTTTTTCTTTTAAGTTAGGTGTACTGAGTATTTGTTTTTTTACATGGGCCTTAATTGAAAAGATATCATCTAAAAATATATCGCCCCTATTTAATGCTAACATACCAACCGCACTGGTGTAATTTGGTGCCCAGATCACTTTGATATGCTTAAGATTCTCTTCTGCCCAGCCATCTCCTTGATAATCTATGACTTGAAAAGATGTTAATTCATTAAGATTAGTTATTGCCAAGATCTGCTCTCGTTTGGGATTGTCATTATTGAAATGAACCGTAAAATCAAGAGTGATTATAGGCTCACTGGCAACTAAGTAAGTTAATCTTTTATTTGTTGGGATGGTTACCAGTGCATCAGCAAGACCGTTAGCAACTATTTTCTGGGCCCTTCGCCATGGAAAGAGTTCGTACTTAAGGTCTTGCTCCATTTTAGAAAAGATACTAAGCAGTAGGTCATAAACAATGCCTGCTTTTCTGCCTTCTTGGTCTCGATAAATATAAGGCGCAAAATCTTGATCATCTGCCAAATAAAAGGGCTTTTTAGCCGCTAACAGCGGAGGAGTTATTAATAGTAATAAAGTGAAGTAAATTATTAGTTTCATTGCAGAAGTATAGAACTAAATAATGGAAAACACATTGGAAAAATCATGGAGTGTGGGTTGAAATACCTGGGCTAAAGTGAGAAAGAAACCTGCCTATGTAAAACAGAGTTTAACGTGAGTTATTGATTTATAAATCAGCTGAATATTGTGTTCTTGCTAAGCTAAATCAAAAAAAATATTCGCTTTATCCAAAGCCTAGAAGCTGTTGGTCGTTCAGGGCTAAATTTTGTTCAGAATCCTTCTGACAGTGTTTGATGGGTATTTTTACTGCGTTCTCGCCTCTTTATGTGACGCTACATGGATGTAGCTTATTAGACAATACTGGAGCATATTGTCCTGTACAATCACATGAAAAAGAGTCTGCCTTATACAATATAAATACCCAATAATTCGCTGAAAAAATAATCGCTAAAGATAAACCGTCCCTAGTGTTTTTTGATTTTTTCTTGATAGGGAATAGCGCATTATGGTTGCTCGGTTAACTTAAAGATCTCTTCCATAGGTAACCATTTTTCACCTTCTTTAGCCCAAGGGAGCGCTTGTTGAAATTGCCACATCAAGGTTTCCCATTTCTGCACTTCAGGACATTCGGCATCTGCTTTAGCTTTAGCTGCACCATCAAATGAGTCATCAACATCCATAATCATAAATAAACGGTTATTGATTAAGTAAATTTCCATTTCTACAATGCCAGCATCACGAATACTTTTAGCTACTGCAGGAAAGCCATTGCCCGGCTGGTGGTATGTTTTATATTTTTTGATTAACTCAGGGTTATCTTTTAAATCTGTCGCTAAACAATGTCGTGTGGTTTTCATCATGCTTCCTTAATCGAAACTTAGTTATTTACTTATTTACATAGTTAATTATTTACAATAATTAAGCATTTCTTTTAACGAACTATAGTGGTATTTTAATTTTTATTAAGCGAGATAACGCTACTACTTAAATCACTATTAATCTACATTGGGTAATCAATAAGTTGCTGATTAAAGACGGCTTCATCAACAATGGCACCCTTATGTTGGATAATACAGGCAGAAACTTTAGCGGCAAACTTTGCCGATTGCTCGGCACCTTTTCCTAACAACCTTGCACTGAGATAAGCGCCGTTAAAAGCATCACCTGCTGAAGTGGTATCAACAACATTTTTAACTGGGTCAACGTCAATATAGCTACGTTTGCCATCAACACTGAGCAACATGCCTTGTGAGCCATTTTTGATGATGATCTCATCAATAGCAAATTGCTCAAGGAAGGTTGCAACATCTTCAGCATTTTTAGCATTATATAACACCATGTGATCATCAACACCGGGTAGGGCAATGTCAGCTAATTCAAAAGCAGCTGCATAGGCTGCTCTTGTTTCATTGAGCGAACTCCACAATGTTGGTCGATAATTAGGATCGAAGATGATTTTTGTGCCAGCTGCTTTAAGCTCTACAATAAAGCGCCACAATTTCTGTCTATCTCCTTCAGATAAAATGGCAATAGAAATGCCAGAGAAAAAGAAGCTATCTACATGTTTAAGGGCTGGATTATCTAGATCATCACTAAGAAACCTAACGACCTGTTTAGCTGCCGAAGTTTCACGCCAATAACTAAAGCTACGTTCACCTTCATCGTCAACATTAATTAAGTACAAGCCCATTTGTGCGCTAGTTGATTGATAAACTAAACTGGTATCAAGAGACTCTTTTTCCATCATAGATAGCATTTCTTTGCTGTTTTCATCGCTACCAATGGCGGTTAAAAAATTTACATTAGCTTGCTCTTTTACACAGCGTTTTATGTAAATTCCGGTGTTAAAAACATCGCCAGCAAAGCTCTTTTTATATAGATTTTTTACAGTTAAACTCTCATTAGTATTGCCACCTGAAGAGCCAGCTGCTCGTCCAAATTCAACCATGCATTCGCCCATGACGATGATGTTGCTCATGCTTTTTTTTATCATGCTGGTTTTTATAATGGTACTCATGCGCATTTGTCCAAGTTATTAATCGCAGTGATAGCTTGCTGGCTTAACTCAGTAATCGCTTTCCAATCTTTATTTGCAATAAGTTCTTTAGGTACCATCCAAGAGCCACCTACGGCAAAAATACTTTTATTGGCAAAATATTCACCCATATTCTCAAGACTTACGCCACCAGTAGGGCAAAATTTCACCTGACTAAAGACACTGGATAATGCCTTTATTGTTTTCACTCCGCCATATTGTGCAGCAGGGAAAAACTTCACCTCTTTGATACCAAGCTCTAATGCTTGAGTTATTTCAGAAGGGGATACCACACCGGGTAACATAGGTAAGCCAGTCTCAATCATTGCCGTTGCTAGCGTTGTAGTAAAAGAGGGGCTGACAAGAAATTTTGCTCCAGCGGCGACAGAATCTGTTACTTGTTCAGGGGTAGTTAATGTACCAACACCAACGGTCATCTCAGGTACTTGTTCACTGACAGCTTTAATACAGTCGAGCGCAACAGGTGAACGGAGAACTATTTCTGCACACGTAATACCGCCTTTATACAAAGCACGACTAACATTAACAGCGTCTTCAACACTTTCCATATGCAAAACGGGTAAAATAGGACTGTCTTTAACTAATGCGGCAAAACTTGGATTTAACATAACTTCTCCACAACGGAATTGATTTGGGTGATATTGCCAATGCGAAGAGCCGATAAGCTATTGACTAATTGATCTTTTAACTCAGTGTTTTTTATTAGTGTAGTACCAAAAATAGACTCGATAGTTAAAAATGCTTCGACAACTTCTTGGCTGTCATCGCTAAATAGCGCAGGCATTTTGGCAAAATCTTCGGCAAGTGGGTCAACAATTTCTCTATTATCTTTTAACGCTCGGCAAATAAATTCAAACCAACATGCTAATGAAAGTGATAATAATTTTGTTGAACGGCCTAAGCTGATATTGTCTTCAATGATAGGTAGAATACGCATTTGCAGTTTTTGTGAACCATCCCAAGCTATTTGTGCTAATAAATGACGAATTTCAGGGTTTAAAAAGCGTTCAATGATTTCTTTACTGTAGTTTTTAACATCTAATTCTTTTGGTGGTACAAATGAGCCAATCACTTCTTCATTAGCAAGCTGACAAATAAATTCATAAAACGCTTCATCGCTGGTGACATCAAAAACGGTCTCAAAACCAGCTAGTGAGCCAGCATAAGCAAGGGTTGAGTGTAAGCAGTTAAGTAAACGTAATTTTGCTTTTTCGAAGCCATCAACATCAGAGGTAAAAACCACACCAACTTTGTCCCATGCAGGGCGCTCACCATGCCAGTTGTCTTCAATTACCCATTGAGTGAATTGCTCACGTTGAATTGGCCATTCATCACGTACGCCAATAGCCGTAGAAACACTATCAACAGTATACGCTTCAGTTTTAGGGGTAATGCTATCAACCATAGCGTTAGGGAAGGCAACATTCACTTCTATCCAAGCTGCTAAGTCAGCGTCGAGTTGCGTAGCATAATCAAGCACAGCTCGGCGTAGTTTATCGCCATTACCTGACACGTTGTCACAACTTAATACGTTAAATGCGCTAACACCGTTAATTTGCCTTTGTGCTAAACCTTGGACGATATAACCAATAGCACTGATGGGGTGGCAACGGTTAACTAAGTCATGGGCAATATCACTGTGTTGTAAGTCAAGTCTGCCATCAGAGCCAAGGCAGTAGCCTTTTTCTGTGATGGTTAGTGTTACAAGTTTGGTATGTGGTGACGCTAAACGGGCCATCACTTGTTGTGACTGTTCACTGGCAACTAAGACTTCTTTTATTGCGCCAATGACTTGGTAATTAATTTCTTTATCTAAAATGGCTAAGGTGTATAAATTATCTTGCTTAGCTAATACGTCACGGGCTGTGGCACTTCGAAGGGAAACACCACAAATGCCCCAATGGCCACCTGCTAAGTTCATAGCATTTTCAGTATAAGCAGCTTGATGTGCACGATGAAAAGCACCAGGGCCTAAATGTACAATACCAATTTCGGTATTTTCTCTATCGTATTGTGGTGTAACTATGGCAGGTTTAGGTGCTGTAATTACAGAGTTAGGCGTGGCTGCAGTTGAATTTTTAGCAACTTCTACTACGTTTTTATTCGATAAGTTCATAATTATTAATCGGTTTTCCCCTTAGAGGGTGACGCCGCCTTTCCAAATTGAAATTTCTTTAAATTGATTAAGTTCGTTTTTAGTGGCTTTACCCGAGGCTATTTCGAGTAATAACTCAAAAAACTCATTGGTACATTGCTCTTGAGTTTTATCAAGGTGTAGTAATTGGCCGGCGTCAAAATCTATCCAGTGTTTTTTGCGGGTTGCTAAGTTGCTGTTGGATGCAATTTTAACTGTAGGTACTGGCACCCCAAGTGGTGTGCCACGACCTGTGGTAAACAACACCATGTTGGCTCCACTCGCTGCGAGGGCCGTACATGACACCGCATCATTACCTGGACCTTGTAATAGGGTAATACCATTTTTAGCTGTGGCTTTCTCGCCGTACTGAATAACATCTTGTACTGGGGCATTTCCGCCTTTTTGAATGGCACCAAGAGACTTATCTTCGAGTGTTGTTAAGCCGCCAGCTTTATTTCCCGGTGATGGGTTTTCATAAACAGGTTGTTTGTTTGCGATGAAGTATTGTTTAAAGCCATCAACAAGTTTTACTATGTCGTTATAAACGCCTTCATTAGCGGCATTATTCATCAGCACTTGTTCAGCACCAAACATTTCGGGAGTTTCTGTTAAAATAACGGTCGCGCCATAAGCGGCCATTTTTTCACTGATACGGCCTAATAAAGGGTTAGCAGTTAAACCACTCAAACCATCAGAGCCACCACATTTCATTGCCAGAGTTAGTTTCGATACTGGGCAGGCCACACGCTTGTCATCAGCCATAGCAGCTAATAACTTTTCAATATGTGCCATACCTTCGGCTTCTTCATCATCGACTTCTTGGGCGTTAAAAAAAGAAATTCGCTGATTCAATTCGCTAGGTAGATCAGCAATTAATGCTGATAATTGGTTGTTCTCACAACCTAAACCTAAAAATAATACCGCACCAGCATTGGGGTTACTGGCAAGTGATGCTAGCAGTTGTTTAGTTTGCGCTAAATCATCGCCTAATTGCGAGCAGCCAAAAGGGTGGGTAACGGCAAGAAAGTCATCGGCCAATTCACTAAATTGAACTTTACATTGGCGTACGAGTGATTGTGCAAGGCTGTTAACACAACCGACACTGTTGATTATCCATAATTCATTACGAATACCGACCAAACCATTGGCACGAGGGTAGCCCAAAAAGGTCGGTATTTCTTTACTCGCATTAGCCAGAGTATGGTTTTCTGGTTGGTAAGAAAATTTATCATCATCACTAAGCAAGGTTTTTAAATTGTGGCTATGCACCCAATCACCGGCGTTAATCGATGACGTTAGATAGCCAATTGAATAACCATACTTGATGACTTGTTCATTTTCTTGTTGGTTGCTTAGTGCAATTTTGTGGCCACGACCTATGTTTTCATTCAAGGTTATCTTTTGATCATTAACTGTAATTACAGAGCCTTTGGCTAGATCTTGTAATGCCACAGCAACGCTGTCTTTGCTGTGTACTTGAATAGTACTTCTTACTCTGGGCTGTTGTTCGCTCATGGTTTCACTCTCATAACTGGGGCTTCTAACTTTTCTAACTTAATAATGTTAGTGATTTCTAAGTAATAAATAGCTGTTTAGAAAAGCTATTAAATATGGTCTTCGGGTTTATTAATGGTGGCTTAGCAGCGATAACGGTTATTAAAGCTGATAAAATCGCTGGGCATTTTCACCCATCACTAACTTGTTAGCATGTGGACTTTGTGTATTAACGAAATCAAGTACCAGCTGTTTTACCTGTTGGTATTGTGCGGCGACCAAACAAACAGGCCAGTCAGAGCCAAACATAACTCTTTGTAAGCCAAATAAATCCCAAACAGTTTTCAAATAAGGTTGTAAATCAGCATTTGTCCAAGTTGACCAGTCGGCTTCAGTGACCATACCGGAGAGTTTGCAATAGCAATTGGCATTGTGAGCTAAAACAGCCATACCTTGTTGCCAAGCATCGAAATCACTTTTAGATTTGATATCTGGTTTGGCAATGTGATCGATAACGACATGCAAATTTGGTACTTGCTCAAGCATTTGCGCCGCTGCAGGTAACTGATGAGCAAAAATTAACAAATCATATCGATAGCCTTTATCAGCAAGCATTTGTAAGCCACGAATAAAGTCGGGGTTTTGCATAAATGTTGGGTCGCTTTCCCCTTGTATAACATGACGGAAGCCAACTAACTTTTTGTATTTAGACAGTTTATCTAACTCTTGTGCTAGCGTTTCTGCTTTTAAGTCTATCCAACCGACCACTCCCTTAATGAGATTGGTTTGTTCAGCAAGGTCTAATAACCACAAAGTTTCTTCCATAGACTGTCGTGCTTGAACGGCAATACTAGTAGAGAATCCATTAAGATGAAGCGTCTTTTCAAGGTCTTTAAGTAAAAAGTCTTTTTTCAAAATAGCCATAGAATCGTCAATCCAGTCATATTCAACGGGATCATAATTCCACAAATGGTGGTGGGCATCGATATACATATAAACCTCTACTCGGTGCTTAGTCGCTTAACTGGTGTGAGTTAAACTGAAATTAACCAGATGACTAATTTCAATCTGTTCGAATTGAAATTAATGATTCTTAGTTAATTTCAATAACCGCCTTAACAACACCTGATTCTGGTTTGACCCATTCAGGGAATGTTGCCGGGAAGTCATCAAAACTTGTTTTATGGGTAACCATAGCAGTTGATTTTGCACTGCCATTGGCTAAACAAGCGACAACATGCTCAAAATCTTCTTTGGTAGCGTTACGACTACCTTTCAATGTGGTTTCACGTTTATGAAACTCTGGATCGTTAAAGCTAATATCTGCTTTAACAACACTAACAAAGACCAACGTTCCACCGTGTGCTAACCAACCAAATGTTGATTGCATAGCACCAGGGTTACCCGTACAGTCAATAATTACTGTTGGGAAGTCGCCATCGGTAAGACTTTCAAGCTGTTCTTTTACATCACCTTTACAGTCAACAGTAGCATCGATATTTAATTCACGCTGTGCAAAAGCCAAGCGTTCATCATTCACGTCTGCTATAAAGGTTTTAGCCCCCGCAACTTTAGCAAATTGAGCTGCACCTAAACCTATTGGGCCGGCACCTAATACCATTACGGTATCGTTTGCAGATACTTCACCACGACGGACCGAGTGAGCACCAATAGCTAAACATTCAACTACGGCTAATTGATCGAATGGTACACCTTCTGTAATCACGACATGGCTTGCAGGTAAACATAAATATTCACACATACCACCGTCGCGATGTACGCCGATTACTTCGATATCAGTACAACAATTCGTTTTACCGGCACGGCAAGCAACACATTTACCACATTCTAAATAGGGAATCACATACGCAGACTTACCAAGCGGTAGGTTTACACCTTCACCTAGTGCTTCTATCTCGCCTGAAAGTTCATGGCCTAATACTCGAGGGTATGTAAAGAATGGCTGATTACCACCATAGGCATGGATATCAGTACCACAAACACCAATAGCGCGAATTTTAAGAAGTACTTCACCTGCTTTAGGTTGTGGCTTTGGGCTTTGTGAAAAATTGAGTTCGCCAGGTTGCTGGCAAACGATTGACTTCATCATAATAATCTTCCGGTTATGTAAATAACTTTGGCAAACTAATTTATTTAGGTGCTAGAATTTACGGTGTGTTCTTTTACTATAATATACACCCTGCTTGAGTGTTAAGAAAGGAATATTTTGTGGTTTTTATAGGGTATCAACATTTTTAATGTTTTTTTTTAGGGCGTTTTTATGTGTTTGTTATATCTAGATTGTTGATAACAAATGATTTTGTGGTTTTTTGTTTGTGTTTTATCAGATTTACTCTTAAATGAATTTGTGTTGATTAATAGTAAAAATCAAAATTTTATGGCTTTAATAGTGAGTACTTAGCGTTGAAAGTTGATGCTTAATCGTCGTATAAAGCATAAGTGGAGATAAATTAGAGCCAGTCTAGTGGTTTTTGTTAATGTGCTTTTATCAAATTTACCAGCCTGTAGCTTTGATAATGACAACTAACCAGTATGTTATGGATAAATATTCGTAGTAACCTCGGTATATTTACTTTACATTAGTTGCTTATGTGGTCTGTTTTAGTGGTGTTTTTCCATGCTTAATCTGCAGTATTAACTGAAGTACATCGATTGGCGTTTTTATAAAGCAATATCTAATTAAATAGCCGCTAATAAAGCAATATCTAATAAACTGAAAAGCAACAGCCTTACTCAATGATAAAAATTATAAAATGACTATGTTATTAGAAAAAGAAGATTTAATTGCATTAAACCGTACAGGTGAAAATTTAAAAAGTGTTTTACGTCACTTAGTACATGGTTTTCCTCAGGCAGCACAAACCATCGCCGGCATGTCAAAGTGGCTCGAATTTAATCGCTCTAATTGCCAACGTATTCTTAACGCGGTTAACAAAAGTAAAGACGGAAAACAGGTACTCTGCGACTTACCTGGTATTGCGGGTTTACAAGAGTTTTTGACGCAAGTGAGTAAGCAGTCATTAGAAACCCAGTCCATGTTAGAAGCGCGAAGCGCTGTAGCAGCCTTTGATAGCCAGATAAAAAAATACGCACGCAGTCATGCAGAATTAAAGCGTTTATTAAGTCATAAATCACCGAGTACTTTTGATAAAAACCAGCTGAGCGCACAAGACAAACGTGAGCAGCATTATGTTGCGTCAAAAGAACTGATTGGTTCTTCAATTGATACCTTGTTTAGCTGTTATGTATTAAAAGAGAGCGATCAAAATAAAGAGTTTCTGCAAGAAGTCGCCATGATTTCTAAACAAAATATTGTACGCTCAAAAGCCTCACCACCTTTTGTACAGTTTTATACTCGTCCTAATCCTGAAGGCTTTACTACACCAGAAAAAATTACTGCAGAATCACGCATAGAGCTGGGTCGATTTCATATCGGTGTGGTTGATGAATACTCGAGTGAAGGATTATTATCGGCCTATGCGAGTTATTCACCAAGTAATTCAGGGATTGTGTTTAATGATTTACCTGACGTTAAAAGTTTTGATGCCACCTTTTTATTCTGTAACCCTGATGAATTGGCCAATCCTTTAGAACATGAGAGCAAATGCAGTTCGACTAGTATTTCTATTAAAAATCCAACCAAAAAGTTAGTGATGTTAGTTTTTCTTGAAAAGAAACTCGATATGAGAAGTACTGTTAATGTCGGTTGTTATTCGGGAAATCAAAAGGTAGAGGAGGGTAAGTTGCGTTCTGATGATATGTGGACTGAACGTTTAGCTGAATTTCCTGAATTAAAAGTATTACACCCTGACTCTCCTGGTGCACAGGTCAACGGTACTATGGTCATTGGTGAAATGAGCGATTATTTATTTTCATTTGCTAACTTAGACAAAAAGGATTTTTCTTGTTATTTATTGGAAGTGTCCTACCCGATATGGTCGTCAACATATCGTATTTATTTTGAGCATAGTCTTTGAACGTAGTCTTTAAGCTTAGCTAGTTAAGTGAGCTAGCTAAGTAAAGTATTGTAAGTAGCGGTTAAAATTTGATAATAAATGGCGTCATAAAAGACGCCATTTATTTATGTCATGTAATGTTTGTTATAACGGCTCGATAGTTATAATACATTGATAGCTAAAGTTTATTGGCAAGCTCCAGTTTTACTCCATACATTACTGAACACTGCTGGGGAAGCTCCGGTTGACCACCAAATTGCGTCATACTTGTAACCGTTGTGGGATACTTTATCACCTACGGCATAAGAGGTAGAGACTGACCACGCAGCTAGTCCATTACAACCTTGGTTATTGCTATCATCACTTAGTGTTACTGTTTGGTTTGAACTATGGCTAAGTCCTTCAGCATCATAGACAGTTAAGCTTACTTGATAACTACCTGCTGTGTTATATGTGTGGCTTGGGTTGGCGTTTGTTGCAGAGGTGCCATCACCAAAACTCCAGCTATAACTACTGACTGCTTTATCATCAGTGGCTGTGTTGTTAAAATTTACAGCTAATGCGGCTGCATTATAGGTAAAGCTAGAAACTGGTGCTTGGTTTTCATCAGGAATTGAAGTACCGTTACATTCAGCTAATTTTTTCCACACATTACTATAAATTGCCGGAGAAGCGCCAGTAGACCACCAGGTCGACTCATATTCATAACCACCATGGCTGACCTTATCCCCGATTTGGTAATTGGTGCTTGCCGACCACGTTTGCGCACAATCACCAATGATAATGCCATCTGCTACCGTTACAGTAGCCGTTTTACTATCTGTTAAACCCTGAGCATCACTAACGGTTAAACTGACTTGGTAACTACCATCTGCAGAATAGGTGTGACTAGGATTGCTCGCTGATGATGAACTACCATCACCAAAGCTCCAATTATGACTTGTAACTGAGGTGTCATCAGTCGATTTATCGATAAAGGTTACTGTTAAGCCATTAACATTCGAAGAAAAATCAGCCTCAGGTGCATAATTAGGTGGCGGGGTACCACAGACATTTTTTAAGTAATTGTCTGCATCTTTTGCTTTAACAATGCCGTAGCCATAATAATTATCACGACCATTACTGCCCTTATCTTGGGCACTGGCGTTTAAGCCATTACGTAATTGTTGCACGGTACAGTTTGGGTTATTCCCCCATACTAATGCCGCAACGCCGGAAACATGAGGCGCAGCCATTGAAGTGCCACTTAACGATTTATAACCGCCATCGTTATAGGTTGAATTAACCCCAACACCGGGAGCGGCAATTTCAACTTGGCTGTTATATTGTGAAAAGTTAGCAACACTGCCTGAACTATCAACTGCGGCTACTGACATAACTGATCCGTATGAAGCGGGGTATGACATGGATGAGTTACCATCATTGCCCGCGGCGGCAACATTTAATATGCCAGAAGCGAAGGCTGAATCAAATGCAGCTTGCTCAGCAGTAGAAGATGAACTACCACCTAGACTCATACTGATAACCGTTGCACCTGCATCTTTACATTGGCTAATTGCTTCAATAAGATCAGAGCCGTAAGCCCAACTGCCTGAATCATTAAAGACTTTTACAATATGTAAACCTAATTTACCAGACGGGTTAACACCGACAACTCCTTGATTATTACTGCCTATTGCGGCAATGGTTCCAGCAACGTGTGTTCCATGGCCATTTCCGTCGTTATACCAATTACCGGTATCGTTACTACCATAACCATCATCACCTGTTACACCTGAGTTAGGTAGATCTGCATGGTTTAATGTATAGCCAGTATCCATAATACAGACTCTCTGATTAACAGAGCCAGAGTCTGATAATTGCAAAGCTTGTACCATAGTGATGCCATAAGGTGTGCTTTCTGCTAGCAGGTAACGTTTAGGATCAACTTCAATCGATTGAACTGACGCATCCTTTGCTAAGGCTGCTTGTTGGCTTGGTGTTAGGACCACGGCCATTGCGTTTGAGTTTGGTAAACGTTTGACAATTTGTGCATCGACCGTAGCTGCTGTCCTATCGAATAATGCATTGACTTGTAAGTCTTGTGTAATATGCATGCTATCACTAGTTTTGAATGTTTTATCTGCCTTAAAGGTAACAATGAAGCGTTGTTCTTCTTTTATGATAGGTTGTGCATTTAAAGACAAAGCAACTAAAGGCAATGCGACAGCCGTTGCTATCATTGATAATTTAAACTTTCCATTATTCATATTATTCTCTCTATTTTAATAATTATTGTTTTTATTCGTTAAATTTTTTCGTTAAAGCAGACCATATTGTTAATATGGTGTTAAATAATATTGACTAAAAATTAACACTAAGCAAGCATGAATTTATAGGTTTTAATTGTGTTGCTTAGATTTGATCTGAGATTTTTATGGGGTATTTGAGAGTATTGTTGTGAGTTAGTACGAAAAATCAAGTCATTTTACTCTATGAAAAACAATGAGATTCCTCAGCTGATTAACCATTGCAACTATATATTTAGTAGTCACTTTTTAGCCTGATATAGTTGTAATATTTATTCCTTTTGGTTATATGATATTTTTTAATGTTGTATTGAGATATTAGGAGTTAGGAGAAGATGTTAGATTAGGCGTTGATAGTAGGAGTAATGTTTTTAAGTTTATTAATAACTGAATTTTATGAGTATTCTTCTTCATCGTTTCTTTTTTTCTGGTTTTACAGTTGTTTATTCATTGGTGAGCCATTTGATTCTTCGTACACCCCCTAATTTATAGACCCCAATCACCTAGAGTAAATATGATTTAAACGGTATAACTCATAACATTATTTGATGATATAGGTATGACACTACAACAAATAAAGTTAACATATTGTTAATATGTGTAAACCTTATGTTACGCCTGTATTCCTTTGTGCACTTGCTTTTGTTCTTTTTTTGTTCTTGTTTTCATCGCTGAATATTCTGGAATGACCAGTATATAATTTATTGTAAATGGTTGAAATTTGATCTATCTCAGATAGTGTGTGAGATTCTCTAGGTTGAGTTAATTCCAAGCAGTAGCCATCGAGATATTAAAATAATTATAAAGAGACAGGTAACTATGAAAAAATTATTGAAAGAAAATAAACAAAGCAGAGCGGTTTTATCACTCAGTGCATTAGCAGCGACCCTAGCGTTATGTTCAACAAGTGTTCAAGCAAGTGAGGTAACCCCGCAAGTTGTTGGTGGTAGCGAAACTACGCCGTATTCACGTCCGTATCAAGTCGCTTTATTGATGAATGGTCGTCAAGGCTGTGGCGGGACATTAATCAGCAAAGACTGGGTCTTAACAGCAGGTCATTGTTTAGATAGTGCGTCAACTAGTAATTTAACCGTAAAAATTGGCGCGCATAGCATGAGTGCTGGAGACGGTACTACACATAATGTTAGCCAAATTATTTCTCATGAAAATTGGCGTGGTGCAAAAAATATTACTTCAGGTTACGATATTGCGGTACTGCGTTTAGCAACCCCTGCTAGTAGTTCAATTACGCCAGCATCATTGCCAACCCAAGCCATTGCCGATCAAATTGCTACGGTTGGTCAATACGTAACAGTATCAGGATGGGGATTAACTTATGGGGGGAGTAGAACACCAAGTGATAAGTTACGCGAAGTGGCTTTGCCAGTCATTTCTAATTCAAGCTGTTCAAGTCAATTGGGCGCAAATTTAGACAGTGGTGTTATCTGTGGTGGTGGTCCAAACGGTACTTCAGCGTGTAATGGTGATAGTGGCGGCCCATATGCAGTACAATCTGGTGGTAAATATTACAGTATTGGCACGGTAAGTTGGGGGAAAAATTGTGTCGGTGCAACAGCATTTACCCGCACCACGGCATATTTATCCTGGATTGAGCGCAAAACAGGTGTTAAACCTGATGATGGTACTGTAGTCGATGAGGCTCCTGAGGCGCGTTTTTCTTCTTCAGTAAATGGTAATACGGTGTCATTGAGTAATAATTCAACTGACGATAAAGGTATTGCTAGCTCTAGCTGGAGCTTTGGCGACGCGACTTCAAGTTCAGCAACCAACCCTACTCATACTTATGATAATGCGGGCAGTTACACAGTCACGCTTACGGTTACTGATACTAAAGGTCAAACTGATTCAACGGCAGCAAGCATAATCATTGCTGGTGATACGTGCCCATCATTCGCGACAAGTGCGCAGGTGTATCCAGCATGGAGTGTTTCAAGTAGTTATGTTATTGCGGATAAAGTGTCGCATCAAGGCATTAATTACGAAGCTACCTGGTGGTCTACCGGCGCAGTGCCAACCATTTATACTAATGTATGGAAAGTCATTGGTGATGATGGCGATAACCAATGTCCAGATGAGAATGAAGCACCAATAGCAAGTTTCTCAGTATCTACAAATGAGTTAACAGCTTCATTTAATAACAGTTCATCAGATGATAATGCTGTTGTTTCAAATAGTTGGAACTTTGGTGATGGAGTGACTTCTTCTGCTGCTAATCCTACACATACCTTTACAACTGATGGGAGTTACACCGTTGTTTTAACGGTAATGGATGGCGAAAGTCTATCAAGTACTGCTAGCAAAGTAGTTGTTGTTAGTGGTGATGTTATCGTTGACCCAGGTTGTAACGGCGTTGCTGCTTGGTCTTCATCGACCTCTTATGCGCTTGGTGATATTGTGTCTTATAATGGCAAAAAATATGATGCTATTTGGTGGTCAACAGGTGCATCTCCAGAAATTTTTAGTAATGTTTGGACACTGACAGGTGTTTGCCAATAACCATTATCACCAATAATCGTAAGGAATTGTTTTTTATATAAATATCAGGTGCTTATTGTCCAGAGTTCAGGTTAAGTACTTTATAAAATGGCGTCTATTTCGACGCCATTTTTATGTGCTACAAGATTAACCGCGAGGGGCTTTCATAGTTAAAGTATAGGGGCAAGTTCTACTTATGTATTTAGCGTTCCGCTTTGCTTGGTAGCCTAGCTACTCCTGAGTCTATAGCGGCTTTGGCAACGGCACTTGCTACACGATCACATAACCTAGGGTCCATTGGTTTAGGAATGATATAGCCTCTGCCAAAGGTTAGATTTTCTTCTCCACTTGCAGCTAACACGTCTGTTGGTACTGGTTCTTTAGCAATGGCACTAATGGCATAAACCGCCGCAATTTTCATTTCATCGTTGATGGTACTCGCTCTTACGCCTAACGCGCCACGAAAAATAAACGGAAAACACAGTACATTATTTACTTGGTTTGGATAATCAGAACGGCCTGTTGCCATAATTAAATCATCGCGAACCGTGTGAGCAAGCTCTGGCTTAATTTCAGGATCTGGGTTTGAGCAGGCAAAAACAATGGGCTTGTCTGCCATCGTTTTTAGAAGTTCAGGACTCAGTAGGTTAGGACCAGAAACACCAATAAAGATATCAGCACCGTCTAATACATCTGCCAAGGTACGCAAATCAGTATTATTAGCAAAGAGTTTTTTATATTCATTTAAATCATCACGTCGAGTATGAATAACGCCTTTGGTATCTAACATGTAGATTTTTTCACGCTGAGCACCACATTTTATCAATAACTCCATACAGGCAATCGCGGCAGCTCCAGCGCCTAAACAAACAATCTTAACTTGGTTAATATCTTTACCTTGTACTTCTAGGGCATTGATAAGGCCAGCAGCAGTTACTATGGCTGTACCATGTTGGTCGTCATGAAATACCGGTATTTTGCAGCGTTCTATTAAGGCTTTTTCAATAACAAAACATTCTGGCGCTTTTATGTCTTCAAGGTTAATGCCGCCAAAGCTATCTGCGATATTAGCAACGGTATTAATAAACTCTTCTACGGTTTTATGTTTAACTTCAATGTCGAACGAGTCAATGTTGGCAAAGCGTTTAAATAGTAGAGCTTTACCTTCCATTACAGGCTTGGATGCCATTGGACCCAGATTACCTAAGCCTAAAACAGCGGTACCGTTACTGATCACGGCAACGGTATTGCCTTTACTAGTATATTTATAAACTGCGTCAGGGTCTTTGGCTATTTCTCTACATGGCTCTGCAACACCAGGGCTATAGGCGAGAGATAAATCATAACTTGTTTCAGCAGGGGTAGTGATAGCAATACCTATTTTCCCAGGTGTAGGGCTAGCGTGGTAATCAAGCGCCTGTTGACGGATATCTTTCATAATAGTGTCCAAAAGGTTGAGTGAAATGAGATTTGTTCTGTTAAATGATTTGCTGATGCTTATAATAAAAAAGTGTTTATTCCACGTTTAAAGGTTGGGTTGTGGAATAAACACATAAAACTGCTTTAAGGTTTTTTAACTTTTTATTAAGATTAATGCTCAGTAAAAACGGTTTGTTTAATACCTATTTTATCTTTTTGAAAGCCAGGTCTTACTTTGCCAGTAAAAGGCTGATAACTTTTTGCGGGGTCGTCATTTGTTAGCGGGTCACCTACTAAAACTTTTAGCTCTTCTAGTTTAGCCGTTAACTTTTTAATGATAACGTCACTACCTTCCTGTTTAGATATATCATGCATTTCCCATGGGTCATTTTTTAAATCAAACAGGACATTACGTTTTAGTAATGGATAATAAACCAGTTTATACCTATGGCTACGTGCCATACGCTGAAAGTGGCGATAGCTTCCGTAAATATAATCATTCATAACTGATCTTTCACCACGGACTATAGGTAATATACTCGGGCCTTGTACGGAATCGGGCGTATCAATACCGGCTAACTCTGTTGTGGTGGCGAAAATACTGTTCAAGTAAAACATGCCTTTAGCGTGTGCATTTTCTGGTATACCTTTGCCAACCATAATAAACGGTGCACGAATACTGTGGTCATAAACACTTTGTTTACCAGCCAAGCCATGTTTACCTACCGCTAAACCGTGATCAGAGGTGAAAATAATATAGGTATTGTCGGCAAATTTAGATGATTCTAACTTATCAAGAATTCGACCAATTTGTGTATCCATGTGCTCAACCATGGCGTAATACTCACCAATGAATTCTTTGGTTTGTTTTTCAGTACGGGGGAAAGTCATTAAAGCTTCATCACGAATATTATAATCACCAGCATCTATTTCAGGCATAGGCACAAAGTTTGCTGGTAAGGTCATGCTTTCAGCAGGGTACTTATCAACATAAGACTGTGGTGACTGCCTTGGATCATGTGGGGCTGTAAATGCTACATACATCAAAAATGGATTGTTGTTACGCTCAGCTTTTGTTTCGATGTAATTAATGGCTGCATCGGCAAAGGCTTCACTAGTGTGTTGATTTTTTTGTTTTTTAGCCCACTTAATATTTTCGCCAAAATCAGTTAACCAAGGTTGCCATTGACCGCCCTTACTAATTGGTGCCATGCCACCTTCATGTACAGCACTCCCAATATTAAAAGAACGTTTTAAGGCATTTTCACCAACGTGCCATTTTCCTGTGATAAAGGTCTCGTAACCTGCGTTTCGAAATGTCTCGCCCATTAAGGGATGAGCAGTCCTATTTGATTTAGGAGAAAAGCCAGTCATGTGTAAATTACGACCAGTATTTATCATTTGGCGGCTTGGCGCACAAACAGCACCTGACCAAGAACCTTGGTTAAATACATGGGTAAATGCCATACCTGAATGCGCAAGACGGTCAATATTAGGGGTGTGGATTTTCTCATTACCAAGGGCATTAATCGTATCGATGGATTGGTCATCCGTAATGATTAATAGAATATTAGGGCGTTGTGCTTCACTGGCATGGCTAGCTGATATCGCGATAGTGCTAATTGCACAGGCGACCAGAAAGATATGCCTTACTAATTTGATGGATAAACAAATGCTTGGATAAATTTTCATAGTAAACCTTTTTAGTGTTGATGGTTTATTATAAATAAAAACCATACGATGGCAACAGGTAAAACATATTTAATAGAAACTTTAATAGAAAGTTTAATGGCGAATTTTAGTTTAGGTTGCTGTAAATAATGACTTTAAATAACCTGAACTCTGGATAAGCAGCACTTACTGAATATTCCCCTTTATTCCATTCTCAGCGTTAAAACGTCGATAAATAACCCGTTATTCATAAACGTTTTTCCTTGATCATCGAATAAATTGAAACATTGATAGCGTATATCGCTACTTCAAGGTGTAAATTTCATTATTAATAACCGTCAGCTTTTGTTTTTACTTAAACATCAAGTACTCATTATCCAGAGTTCAGATTAAATAAACCCGTGTACATAAGATTTCTAAAAAAAAACGAGCTAATTCAGCTCGTTTTAAATTTAGGACTTATGTTTTCTGCTTCTACAAAGAAGCACTAAATATATAATGCAGAGTTATTATGTATTATGTATTTTATGGGCTCTGTAACCAAAAATAGCAATGACTACAAAACAAATCAGTGGTAATGCAAAAGATGTTTGTACAGAAGGAATACCTGAAATTAGTACCTGACCATCAATCAAAGCCCCTTGCAGTGGTGGCATTAGCGCGCCGCCCACAATAGCCATAACTAAACCAGCAGAAGCTAGGCTAGCATCATTACCTGTATCTTTAAGTGCGATACCATAAATAGTTGGGAACATAAGTGACATACAAGCTGATGTTGCAACTAGGCAGTATAGTCCTGTCATGCCACCAATAAATATTGTTCCAAAAGACAGTAAAATACCACCAGTAGCAAGTAACAATAATAATTGACCTGGACGAATAACCCCTAACATTAAGGTACAAATAAAACGACTCGCGAGGAAAATTCCCATAGCAAACATATTGTATTGTTGTGCTTGCGCGGCAGTTAAGCCAACAGAAGTCATGCCGTAATGAATAATAAAGGTCCAAGACATAATTTGTGCACCAACATAAAATGCTTGTGCAATAACCCCTTCACGATAACGGGCGTTTGAACCTAAGCGTATAAAAGTTTCTTTCAATACTTTAGCGGTAAGCGGCTCATCATGCGTAATAGTGTCTGGTAACTTACGGAATAGAAAGAAGATAAATAATAGAGCAACAACTGCCGCGATCGCGATATAAGGCCCACGTACGGTGATCAAGTCAGCTGCTTGCATCGCTTGATGAGCAACGGGATCTGCAATTGAGAAATCGGTCAAAGCTTGTGTTAATTTACTATCTGCAACTGAGGGTAATAAATCACTGTATTCAGGGTGTAGTTCACGTTCAGCGGCGCGGAACTCTTCTACTTTTAACTCACTTAAAATATAATTTGACGCAACAAACATCCCGGCTAATGACCCTATTGGGTTAAAAGCTTGCGCTAAGTTTAAACGCTGTGTTGATGTTTCAGGTGAGCCCATTGACAAAACATAAGGATTTGCGGTGGTTTCTAATAATGCTAGACCACAAGTTATAACACAAAGTGCCAATAAGAAATAATTGAACTCAGCTGTCATACTCGCGGGTAAAAACAACAATGCACCAATGGCATACAGCGCCAAGCCAAGTAGAATTCCTGATTTATAAGAGAAGCGGCGAATGAAAATAGCCGCTGGAATTGCCATGATCCCGTAACCGAGGTAGAAGGAAAATTGCACCATAGAGCTTTGAGCATTGGTAATTAAAAAGATATCTTTAAAAGCTTTTACTAATGGATTGGTTATATCATTGGCAAAGCCCCATAACGGGAAAAGTGCCGCGACCATCATAAAAGGAATAATATACTCTTTCGCTAAAATAGGCGTTTTTGTCTTGCCTTCCTTTTCGCTTGGTTGATGTGTAATCTCAACATTTTCTTCAATTGTTGTCATGTAGACCTCGATATGGACTATTTCACTTTAACAGTTATGGTTAACTTACTTTGTGAATATTATAATTAAAGTACACGTTACTTGTTGTCGATGTTTGTGTCAATCATAGTTTATGAAATATAGACTATAAACTTTCGTCACTATTAGTTAATTCAGAGGGAGCTTTATGAGCACTTTGTGAAACTTCATATAACGGGCGCTGACAAATAAATGCCAGTGATACAATCAAAGGGAGGGGTTGGCTCTACTTAATCTGAAAATATGGCGGCTTATTTTTAATTATTGCTATGCGAAATATTGAGTGAAAACCTTTACACAGCTTTACATTGAATGAGTTGAAAACTTATCCACTCAAGATTACTATATATAAAAGACTGCGGTGTTCGCTTTCTTTTATCACACTTGGTTCCCCAACCAACCATTTGCCAGACCTTAGGGTCTGGCTTTTTTTTAATATCAAATATAATGGTGTTGTAGTTGTAGTTTTTCTGGCAGCTTGTTTTAGCAAGTTATTATAAAATTACCAGTAAACCGCAATATACTTAGGACGAGAAACAATTTGCCATTTCAACAAAGGGGACAATCAGCAACATTTCTTTCTTGGGTGTAGATGAAAATATACCGTGGACGCGTGACGAAACTGGCTTGCACCTATATTTTCTTTTACTCTCTCATCATAGTGATAATTCACCGCTAGTCTCTATTTTAATCATTACATTTATTGTTAGCTAAGTAATTAAAATGAAAAATAAATACTTATACAAATGCTATTAAATTATTACCACTTGTGCTGGTTAAAAAACTCCAAGAATTAGTTACTCTCAATCCCAAAAGCCAGCTATTGCTCAATCGAGCGCCTTATCTTGATTTATTTTTACTTACCTCAACATTACCAGAGTTACCGTGGTGTTATTATATAATAAACATTAAATATGTAAATAAAACTAGATTATATTGTAAAGAGGTGTACATTATAGGTACAGGGCATCGTGATTGGTGTTAAATATTGTGATTACTCTATAAGCCCTGAAATACTTTATTTATGTGTTAAGCACCATCAATCACTAAAATAAATGGCGTAACAAACTAAGTGACAATAAAAATAATAAAGTAGCTGATTTCATAGCTGTCTCTAACGAGCATTACCGCAGTTAGAAAAGTATTCATTATAATTATTAAAAAGAAAATATGGCATGATACCAATTGGGAGAATTAGAGTATGAAAGCGTTTAAAATGGCAAAACTATCATTAGCATGTCAAATCGCTTTAATGGGAACAGCATCATTAATGATGTTAAGCCCAGGGGCACAAGCAGCTGAAGAACAAAAAATAAAAAAAGATAGCGTTGATGAAGAAGCTGTTGAAGTTATTGAAGTTGTTGGTTTTCGTGCCTCAGAGCAAAAATCTCGTGATATGAAAAGAGAAGCTATAGGTGTTGTAGATGCTATTATCGCTGAAGATATAGGTAAAATGCCTGATGCAAACATTGCAGAAGCATTGCAACGTATTACAGGTGTTTCAATCACGCGTGCAAATGGCGAAGGCTCCCAAGTGAGCATTCGTGGCATGGGACCCGCGTTAAATAGAATCTCTATTAACGGTAAAACGTTGACTTCAAGTGGTGATGATCAAGCCGTTAGTTTAGAAGCGTTTGATTCAGGCTTACTAGAAAAAGTTGAAGTATTTAAAACACCGAGCGCCTCAATGGTAGAAGGCTCTTTAGGTGGTAGTATTAATTTGCAAACCAGCAGAGCGTTAGATGCAAAAGACATGAAGCTTGTGTTTAATGGTGGTGCTGAATATGCTGAACTAGTTGACAAGGCTAGCCCTAAGTTTTCAATTAACTACGTAGATCAATTTGCGGATAGAAAACTTGGTTTTTCTGGTGGTATCAACTATGAAAAAAGGTATTTGCGTCAAGATACTTTCAGTGTTGATGGCTATTTTATGCCAACATCGTTAACGGGGCAGAAAAACGGTGCTAAAGGCGGCATTACCGATAGCGCTGAAGGTAAGTTATATACCCTTCCAGTAGGGCACCCAGACAGGTACATTAATGGTGATACAACAGGTGCTGACTTAGGTCAATATGGCGCTGCTAGGCCAAAAAGTCTGAAGTATGGTTATAAAGAAAAAGAGCGGGAACGTATTGGCGCTGCGGCAACATTTGAATTTAGACCAACTGATAGTATGGAAATTATATTCGATACAACTTATTCAGCTTCTGAAGAGGTTGAAGAATCACATTTATTTTCTGCTGGGATGAGTTATGTTGATGCAAACACCATGGTACTCAATGGTAATAATACCGTGCTTGCTGGCAATGGTTATATATCGGATGACAATGGCTTGCCAATTGCTAATAGACTTGGCTCAAACAACAGTACAGATGCGTGGAAAACTAAAGAAAGAGAAAATATTGTTGTAGGTCTCGAAATCAATCATAACTTCGATACTATGCGTGTTTCAGGCGCTGTCGGTTATTCAATGACTGAACTAATTACGCCAGAGTCGATTCGGTTAAAGTATGAGTTACAAGATAAAGTACCATTTGCCTTTGATACTCGCCTAGGTGATATTCCTTCATTGATTCAACATGGTGATATTAATAACTCTATGTTTGATGCGGATGAATATAGAGTTACTGCTGTCACCTCAAGTACTGATTTAACTAAAGATAATGAGTTAGCGGCACTACTCGATTTTGATTATGATTTAGACTTTTCAATTTTTAGCTTACTCGAGTTTGGAGTTCGCTATACAGATAGAACCAAAGATAGAAATTCCGATGAACCGCGTTTTACCTCTAATTCTGATGGTGTTGACAGTTATAACTGGAATTCACGTATCGGTAATGATGGAGTGCAAGCTGACTACCCAGTAGATAACTTTCTAGGTGGTGTGACAGGGAATACAGTCTATCATTGGCCTATTGCAGATCTTGATGGTGGCCTTGCTGATTTTGGTCTTTCAAGAGAAGAGTTAAAAAATCTTGAAAATTCAGTACCAGATCCATTAAAAGCTTATGTGATTAATGAAAAAACCTATGCAGGGTATATTCAAGCCAATTTTGCCAATGGTGACGATTCATTGGTTGGCAATATTGGTGTCAGGGTTGTTAAAACGGATACGAATAGTGAGGGGGCAAGTAAAACAAATGATCTCGTTGAAATGCAAAGCTTCGAACATGACTTCACCCAAGCATTACCTTCATTAAATTTACGTTATTCTTTTACTGATAATACTTTAATGCGCTTTGCTGTTGGCCGAGTTATGGCTAGACCCTCTTTTGGCGAAGTAGCACCAAAATTAACGATAAACTACGGTGCAGGTAATCCAAAAGTTAAAAGTGGTAATCCCTATTTAAATCCGTTTCTTTCAGACCAAGTTGATATTTCTTTCGAATATTATATGGGAAAAACCGGCATGATCTCTCTTGGTCTTTTCTATAAAGACATGCAAGATTATATTCAAAAAGTAACGACGGTTGATCCATTCCCAACACCGACTAATTGTATTAAAGCGACTAACCCTGATCAAGATACAGATGAAAATGGCTGCCTATTATTTGAAGTTAGCCGCCCTATGAATGGTCCTGCTTCAATAGTTAAGGGCGCTGAATTTAACTTTTATAAAGATTTAGATTTTTTACCAAGTTATTTAGCTAACTTATCTGTTAAATTTAACTACACCTACAGTGATAGTGAAGCACAATTGATTGACCCTGATACAGGTAAAGAAGTTGCAGGTGCAACATTCCCACTTGAAGGACTGTCACAAGATACTTTTAATACAACCCTTGCTTATGAAGCGGAAAGCTTCTTTGTTAGATTGTCTCATAACTATCGCTCAGAATATTTGATACAGGCGTTTGGTCCGCAGGAAAATGCGCAATACCGAGATGCCTATGGTCAATTAGATATGTCTGCTTCAGTGAATATTTCTAAAGATATTAAATTGATATTACAAGGTGTGAATATTACTGAACAAGTGACTACTTCATATTTAGATCAACTGCCATATTGGCAACAAATAGGTTCAACAGAGCGTTTAAATGCTTATAACTCAACAGGACGTAGATATCGCATCAGTATCTCAGGTCAATTTTAATGACTCGAGATATTAATTAATAGCAATGTTAAGTAAATCAAAACCCGGCTAGTCCGGGTTTTTTATTAAGAAGAGAAATAAAGTGAACAAAATACTATTACTGGCTTGTTTAAGTTTTCTGTCATCACTCATACCAATTCCATTAAATTATTGCCCACTTGTGCTGGTTAAAATACCCTAAGAATCCGTTGCTCTCAATTCCAATAGCCAGCTATTGCTCAATCGAGCGCCTTACCTTGATTTATTTTTCCTTCGCACAACAAGATCACAAACTTAATGGAATTGGTATCACTTTCAAATACGCAAGTGTCTAAACAGCTTGGTTAAAAATTGCTGATAAGGAGCCCGTACTATCACCAAATTGCTGTGTAGGAATATCTACGCTATTTAACATACTGACAAATAAATTACACATCGGCTCTTTTTCATCAAAAACATGATAACTACCATGCTGCACACCTAATTTATTACCACCAGCTAGAATAAGGGGGTAATTTCTCGCGTTATGGGTATTACTGGTACCACTACCGTATAAAATTAAGGTGTTATCTAATAGTGAACCATATTCATCTTGTGTTTCACTCATACGTTTTACAAAATAACTAAATTGTTTAGCTAGCCACTCATCATAACTCCCCCATTCTTGCCAATGCCCTTTTGATTTATCATGAGTCATTTTATGGTGACCTTTGGAGAGGCCTAACGCGAGCTTAGGAAAATTTTCGCCAAAACCCATGCCATCTTCACGTGCTACCATGTAGCTAACCACACGAGTCATATCAGTTTGGAAACCTAGTAGCATTAAATCATAGGTCGTTCGTATATAAGCTTGAGGGTCTATAGTGGCATCAACATCTAAGGATAAATCTGCAACGTTAAATTCCTTCATTGGAATATCAAGCCATTGTTCACTACGTTGAATTTGTTCTTCCATTGAATTTAAGGAGGTTAAATATTCATCCATTTTATGTTTATCTTGAGCGCCTAATTTTGTAAGAAGCTTTTTAGAATCTTGTAAAATTAAATCAACTAACTTTTTGTTTTGTTGTAATGATTTTCGACGTTCAGCAGAAGTCACCCCTGCGGTTGGTGAGAAATAGCGCTCAAATATCTGGCGATGACGATGTTCTGTTGGAATAGGTTTACCTGCATTATTGAACGATAGGGTCGCGACTCTTGATTTAAAGCCCGTGCCACCATCGCTGGATAAGGCCAAGCTTGGGTAGCGAGTGTGTTTTTTTAGTGTTTGTGCAGCAAATTGATCAACCGAAATAGTATTTTTATAAGCACTACCGCCAATATCTCCGCCAGTTAGCCAAGTATCAGCGGTCATATGCCCGACTAAGCTTCGACTTTTTGGGTGACTTAAACCGCCAATAATCGACATTTTATCGCGAAAGGGGGCCAATGACGAAAGTGTTTGGTTGAGTATATAGTTTGCTCCAGGCTCTTTAGGAAACCAATGCCATTTTTGATACTCGGTGTCAGATTCATGGGGCAAACAAACGCCATTGGGTACAAATATGTAACATAATCGTTTTGCTGCTTTATCAGCAACGGTTTGTTTTTTAGGATTTTGTGCCATACATTCTAAATAGGGAAGCGCACAAGTAACGCCTAAGCCTTTAAGAAATGTACGACGATTAATGCTTGAGGATTTCTTACTCATTACTTATTCCTTATAACTGCTTAAATGTTGGGTGATTGACTATGCTTTTAACCATTGAGCGCATACTGTAATTATTGTCTTCAACTTCTTTTGCCAATGTTTGCAAGGTTTCTTCATCGCTAAAGCGTATTTCCCGACCTAAGCTATAGCTGTATAGGTGTTTTATTAGTGATAAAGTAAATAAGTGCGGCTTTTTATTAATGACATAAGCTTTGAGATCATCAACACCATTTACTTCAATCCCATCAGGTAATATTGAAACAGCATCGATAGGTTTATTCTTGTTTATAGTTTGGTAGATACCCGCGGCATCAAAGTTTTCGAAGGCTATGCCGTAAGGGTCGATCATCGCATGGCAATCACGACAAGACTCTTTATCACGATGGTTTTCTAATTGCTGTTTTAGAGTTAAATTTTCAAAGCCCGGTGTATCTGGATCTAATGCCGGTACATTAGGCGGCGGTGGCGGCGGTGGCGTACCTAGTATTTTCTCTTTGAACCACACCGCTCTTTTAACTGGATGCGCTTGTTCGCCATCAGAGTGACCGGCTAAAAATGCCCCTTGGGATAATAAACCACCACGGTGCTGCTCTGGTGATACATCAACGGCTCTGAATTCATTACCTTTTACATTCTCAATACCATAATATTCAGCTAGGTTTTGATTGAGCATGGCAAAATCTGAATCAATGAGATTAAAGATGCTCTTATTTGTTGTTAATACGTGGTGTATAAACTGGTAGGTTTCTTCAGCCATGTCAGCTTTTACAAAGCGGGTAAACTTAGGGTAATGGTCAACATTTACCTTCATTGCTTGGTGTCTATCAACCCGTAACCACTCATAGGCAAAAGGACGAATAAAGCGCCATACTTTTGGATCCTCCAACATGCGGTCAACTTGTGTTGATAATTGCTTTGTTAATTGACCCGCTTGCGCTAAATCTAGTAAGGCTTTATCTGGCGCAGAGTTCCATAAGAAATACGATAGTCTGTTCGCAAGTGCATACTCTGAAATAGGTACGCCTTGAAAGCTTGATGCACTCGCGGAGCTAATACCGACTAAATCAGTGAACTTTTTAAACAGCTTAGCTGTATGGTTATTATCTCTGCTGGGTACTTCGGGTAAGTAAAGAAAATTGGGAGAGGTAAGCACAGCAACCATAACTTCCACCATACCTTCTTCGTAGTGTGAATAATCATCTTTAATGGCTTGCCAAAAGTTTACATAAAAATCCAGTTCATCTTCATCAAGTGGACGACGAAATGCTTTTTCTGCAAATTTTCCAATAACTTCTTTAGTATAAATAGGTAGATTGTCTTTATTAGGGGAATTAAAAAATATTTCTTGGTGGCTTTTTGATGGCCATTGGGCGAAGTAAGGCGCTTCTAACTCTATCGCTTTGATTTCTAATGGGGGACCCATGTCATCTGTTTCTTTCACTAGAAAGTTATTCCATAAACCTAAAAGTGCGATGCCAGATAACCTGTCATTTTCATCGCTTGAGGCGGGGACGGGCAAATTCTCTAAACGACCAGTGAAGGTATAGCTATTAACTTCTTTATCGCTTTTATCTACCCTAATAGGGCTCGAAAATGTTTGATAGTCCATGCCATCATCTAATCGAGTGCCAACAAAAGGCTGTATTGAGGGAGAGTACCCGGCAAATTTTTGTTCGTTTTTCGTTTGGGTTTTTGCAGAGTTTGCTAGTAACTCATCATTATTAGGGACTTTTGTTAATACAAAATCACTAAAGCCAACAAAGTTATTAGCCACTAATTTAATATTGTGATTGCCTTTATTAAGATAGATAATCGCTAATGCGGATACTTGGCTACCTTTACTTTTCACATCAAGTTTTGTATTGATTGACTGTTTGCCAACCGTTAATTTAACTTTATTACTGGGTTGGTTTACATCAACGTTAGTGATAATAGGATGCATTAAATCGATTTGATAAAACGCAGCTACTGGAATGTTAACTTTTAGAGCTGCGACAGATTTTTTCTTCTTTAGGTTTTCTTGTACCCAGAACTTACCTTGTTGTTTTAAGTTTAAAAGTTTGCTACTTGCTGAGGCATTAACAATAACAATAACGTTATCACTATTATCATCAACCCTTTGTCTTGATTGATTGTATTTTGCGAGCGCTTTATTATTTTTTATCGCCTTTAATTGGCCATTTATATAACCGCCTAAGCTACCCTTGTTAGCCGTGACACGCATTTGAAATGTACCTTCTTTTGGAAATACATCCTTAATTTGTACTTTTAAATTGGGTGAGGGACCCATAAAAGAGTAGGGCTGCTTTTCAACATGTGGTAACGCTGAAGCGAGTACAATGCCTGTTTTGCTCATAGCAAAGCGGTCATAAGATGAACCCCGTAAGCTGATACTGAATTTTTGTTTAAGCGTCTCAAATTCTACTTGCTCCTGTGGGGTGCTTGCTATGACGGTTTGACCATTTTCATCAAGTCGCTCAATATCGAAATTTTTACTATCTAGGGGGACTTCTTTAAAGCCGTCCAGCTCAGTGGTGAATTTACCATCGCCAATATTTTCACCAAAGTTAATACGATAATGAAAAACCTCAGGTTTATCGCCTAAATTGACTGCCTTTAACAAAGCTTGTTTGGCAATGCTTTGAAAATAGTCACCGTGCAATGAGGTCATTTGTAAAATTTCACCATCATTTGAAAAGCCCATTTCTGACTTCCCATCATCAGGTAAAATATCACCAAAATTGACTTTGACACCTAATAAGTCTTGTAATGAATTGGTGTATTGCTGTTTAGTTAATCGTCTTATAGGATGTGTTGAATCATTTTTACGGGCGGCTGTGGCTAATTTAATATTATCTGTCATCCAGTTAACTAGTATTCTCCTTTCATCGTCGCTGGGCTGCTCTTCTTTGGCTGGTGGCATCTCACCACTATTGATCATATCTAGCGCCGCATGCCATTTTTCAGCATCGTGGCCATTAACCATATCGGGGTTTAAGGTATCAAAGCGGACACTGCCTTTTTGTTTATCAATACCATGACAACCCATGCAATATTTATTGATTACCGGTTGGACTTGTTCGTTAAAAATAGGGTCATCTACGACGACAGCAACAACGATTTTTTTATGTAAATCTAATAGGGACTTTATTGGCTCAGGGGTATGTTGAGTCAAGTAGGTATCACCATGAACTAAATTACCACCAGCATGTGCTGCCACCATAATAAGTATAATAAGTGCTGAGCTAGCACCAGCGTAAGTATATGACAACCATCTTTTTTTAAGCTGGGCACTGCTCTGTTGTAAACCTAAAGTGAATAAGGCCAGAATGGCAACGCTCATGCCACCGAGTTGATGAGATTGTACTTGTTCAGCTTTAAAGCCTTCATTGGCCGCTAACATTAAACCAAGCGATACCGTGATAATTGCGCTAATTGAGCCAATCAACCAAAGCAGGGGAATGATTGGTTTTAGTGTCTTAAAATGCTTGTTAATGGAGAGTAACTCTATACAAGGGGCGAGCATTAGTAATACCACAGGGAAATGTAATACTAAGACATGAAAACGACCTAAAAAACGAAATATTCCGCTTCCCGACTCGTTATCAATAGGGGCGGAAATAGCCGCAAATACAATTGCTAATGCAATCAGTAATAATCCTGCCCATAGTTTTTTTAAGGATAGGTTAGTTATGCGCATAGAGACCTCTTATGATGACTACTGTAAAGTGATTGTTATATGTAGGTGATTTATACAGCACTAACCTTTTTTGAGTACTTGATAACAAAAGGGTAAGTGCTGTTTAAACAAGGATTAAATGATGCTCGCTTCTTGTTCTTTTTTATGGGCAACTAAGCCATAAATACAGACAACAATAAAGCTGAGTAGTGGCATGAGGTAACTGAGGTTTACTGACGTTGCATCAACTAACAAGCCTTGTAGAGGCACTAAAATTGCGCCACCGACTATAGCCATAATGATGCCTGAGCCGCCGAGCTTTCTGTCTTCACCAACACCGGTTAATCCTAAACCATAAATGGTAGGAAACATTAAGGACATACAAGCTGAAATAGCAACCAGCGCAAAACAACCGAGAGTGCCACCGGCAAAAATAACCACACAAGTTAATACAATGGCAATAAAGGCGATGACAGATAATAAACGCGCAGGGGCAACTACTTTCATTAATGCGGTACAAATAAAACGTGAAGCAATAAATAGCACTAAACCAAGGATCATATAGTCAGATGCAGCAGACTCAGTGGTAATTTCCGGGTTGTTGACTAATATATATTTTACCGTATAAGTCCAGACACCTATTTGACAACCAACAAAGAAAAATTGTGCAACAATGGCAAATAGCCAATTTTTGTTTTTAATTAAACGTGAAAAAGAAGCGCCTAAGCCATCCATTTTTTCGGTCGACTTTGCTTTAGGAAACTTTTTAGTCAGTATAATAGCGCCTAAGATAAAGCTAATTACACCAACAATTAAATAGGCAGTAACTACATTAGCAAGCTCTTGATTTTGAATGTGCGCTAAGGCGTCAACACTCATGGCAGATCGGGCAGTAGCATCAGCACTATTTAGTCCATCGAGAATAATCAATTTACCAAGAAATAATCCACAAATTGAGCCTACAGGATTGAACGATTGGGCTAAATTAATTCTACGTGTGGCCGTTGCAGCAGGCCCCATTGTTAAGATATAAGGTGCGGCAACCGTTTCTAATATGGCGCAACCTGCGGCAAAGACATAAAAAGCCAGTAAGAAAAAATTAAAGCTCATTGCTATACTCGCGGGATAACATAATGCAGCCCCAAGTGCATAGATGAATAGCCCAATCACAACACCCGTTTTATAGCTATATTTTTGAATAAGAAAGGCTGCAGGTAAGGCCATCAAAAAATAAGCCCCGTAAAAAGCCATCTGTACCAGTGACGATTGTGCTTGGCTCATGCTCAGTACTTTTTGAAAAGAAGGGACTAATAAGTCAGTCATGTTATTGGCTGCGCCCCATAAGGCGAAACATGCCGTAATTAATATGAAAGGCATCAATAAGCCTTTATCTATTATGTTTGTAGTAGCATTTTTAGCAGCACTAACCGGTGATACTTTATCATTTTGCTTAAATTGCTCACTCTCTGCTGCCGTTACCTGTGAATTCATCGTTAATTACCTTCTCACCTTTATTAGTTTTATCGGTATTGTAAAATACTTGTAGTAAATGCAAGATAACACCGCTCATTGGTTTTTATATACTTTATTCATCATATTGACTGTAACTTCTAATTTAAAGTCATTAAGAGTCGATAAGATTGATATTCTTTAAATAATATATTTTAACAACACTCTTACTGATTGTTTTTTATGGATAAATGGTAGTTGTTTTACGAAGTGTAAAACTATGTAAAGCTATGTGAAGAGGCAATATCTGCCAAAAACCTGTCGTAGAAACAGGTTTTTATTATTTTATATATTTCCTTGTTTTTTAATTTTCCGCGTGTCTATTATAAATAAAGCCTCCACTTTTTTTGGAGGTAACTGAAATATATGAGGATAAAATGAAAATTAAAATGAGTCATATTGGCATGATATGTTCGACGATTTCAGTGGGTGCCTGTCAAGAAAGCGCATCTCGAAGCAGTGCCTTGCAAGACAATACTGTTAACCCTAATGCAGCAGTAACGTTTTCACACCAAAAGCAAGATGTGGAAGGTTTAAATGCACAACCTCAGTCATTGAGTGCGCAGGCTCAGTTTGTATCTCGTCAGTGGCCGATGTTTTCGGGACCCGACGGCTCAGGGAAAGTAACAGGTGACTTTGTTTCGCCAACCACTTGGTCGGTTAGAAAAAATGACAATATTTTATGGAAAACAGAGTTACCGGCAGGTGGACAAAGTGGCATCAGTGTTTGGGGGGACAATGTGTTTTTTACCATCAACAAACCGCTCGATACACCTAAATTTGAGGTAATTAAACATGACTTGGAAAAAGCTAAACTCTCTTATGAATTACATTACGAATATGTAGTTAACTCCGTCAAAAATGAAGAGAAATATAGGAAGTTAGTTGATAAAGTAGCGAAGTCTTCAGGAGAGTGGACTGCCTTTTTAGCGCAATACAAACAAAAAAAATCAATAAAAATGTCGGGTGTGCAATTACAGCGTGCAATAAAAAAAGTAACGCGAGAAAGTCCATTAGCTAAAGCGATCACTAAAGCGGAAAAAGCACGTGATAGCTACATTCATCAACAAACCCCAGAGTTATTAAAATCTTATAAACACTATGTAGCGGCGGAAAAACAGTTAAAAAACAAAGGGGTTGGTAAGGATATTGTTCTGTACTGCATAAGCGCAAGTGATGGCAGAGTCAAATGGCAACGTACCATTAAAGGTGTTACGGAAACTATGTACAACTATGCCTTTAGTGATGCAACCTCACCAACGCCAATAACTGATGGCAAAAGAGTTTGGGTCGTAAATGCTACGGGTGGTATGGCTAGTTTTACGCTGTCAGGGGAATTACTTTGGGCAAGAACTTGGCAGCCAAGTACTGGGCGACCATTTAATAAACAATACGATACTTTGTCATCAGGGGATTTGCTTTTTAATGTTCAGCCACCGCTAAAAAATGATTCGAGTAGGAATCCGCTGTGGAATTACCTTCATGCCATTAATAAATATACCGGTGAAACACAGTGGGTTAGCACTGAGGCATTAACTCATTACAACACACCTATGTTAGGTAAAACTAAATCAGGCGAATCAGCAATACTCATTGGCCGCGGTGGACCACACGGTGTACCAGAAAAAAATGAAGGTTTGAGCTTACTTAACATGCAAGGGGAAGCACTATGGAATTGGCAAGCTAGCAGTGATGATTTAGAGCCATGGGGCGCAACTGACATTCAAATTTGGAATAAAGATCGCGCGATATGGTTTGCCGGAAAAATCAAACAGACGCTGTTCAGCATTGATACTCAAACGGGTATAACACAGCAGAAATATGATTTAACTCAGCTATCTCGCTACGTTTTTAACGAAGAAAGTAAAAAGTATGAATTACATGAGATACAGGGGGCCACATTTGAAAGGCAACCTTATACACCTGTGCTTGTTGGTGATGCACTTTATTACTTAGTACGTTATGAGCCTTTTATAGGTTACTTAAATTTAGCGACGGGTAAACATATACAAGTAGAGATTCCAACTGAAGTGAATAGAGATGAGGGTGAGAATGCCTTTATCTGGAAGAAACTTCAGAAAACAGATCAGCTAAATTCACGTGGTCAACGACATAACACTGAATCTCGTTCACAAGGTGATGGCACACAAAAAGCTTTTTTAGCATCACCCATTGTTGTGAATAACAACCTCTATTTCACTAATGCTCATGGCTTAACTTATGTGATTGATACCACAAAACCTTTTAATGAAAAAGCACTTGTGGCGGTAAATGATTTAGGCAAAAAAGGGCAGACCTATTCATTAAGCTCAATGGCACATGCGAACGGTGTTTTATTTCAACGCAGTTTGAAAGCCATTTATGCATTTAAGTAGATGGCTAATATCTAGGCGCCCATGATGTAAGGCGCCCATGATGTAAGGCGCCATGAAGGCGTTGCCAGTAAACGTTTTAAATTTTTCGCTTTTATGGCAAAGACGTACTTAATAATGAAGAGTGGGAACTTTATGATTTAGATAAAGACCCACAAGAGTTAAAAAGTGAATATAACAACCCAGAATACCGTGCAGAAATTAAACGCTTGAAAAAAGGTTTAGCTAAGCTGCGTAAACAATACCAAGTTGTTGATTGACTGCAAGTCGATTTGCGGCCGAAACATAGGCATAAAAAGAAAAACACTAAAACCGTTATTTCCTCTAATGCAAGTTATACCAATAAAGTAGGTATTTATCACATGATTAATCATACCGGCCAAGCAATTAGACGCTTGATGAAAGGCTATTGAAATCGATTTGTCGATTTTTGGTATTAATGTCGTGAAAAATGTCTATATGAATACCTTAAAAATAACCAAAGCTAAAGCGGTAAAATAGTATTGATAAAAAGGTAGGTCATTTAATTTTACCTAAGTACCTAAGTACCTAAGTACCTAAGTACCTAAGTAGTACCTAAGTAGTACCTAAGTAGTTGATAAAAGCTATACCCTATAAGCGTTACCAATCAATATGCATGTTGTAGAGTGCTTGAACGAATTGATGCTGCTCAAGGGCTTCTTTGATGGATTTAAAATGACTTTATGCCGTGTTAAATAATCTAACCACCTTCAAAAGGCTAGAGCAGGAACAAGCCAATAACACATCACAGGCATAAACCTATTGCTGTTATCATCTTGAAGTGACATACGATAAATAACGTAATTATTATGGCGTTATTTTTCACTTCTCTTGCGATATTTCATTTTGACTATGTTTCATTATTAATCTACCTAGTGTCCATTATTGCTATTGATCATTTCTCGCTGTATTGGTATTCAGGTGTAAACGGGCAGATAAACTGATCTTTGACTTTGAATTTAATGACATCAATATATAAATAAATAAACCCACCTGTAGTCTACAAGTTTAAAGGTACCCATTGTGTAAGCCGCTTTTAACAATGCGTTTTCAGTAATTATTGTAGCGGGTTGTCGATAATTATCGCTAATTATTGTAGGCATTGTTACCTCACCGTTATTTTTTCTTCAAGGCTTACTCGATTACTGACCTAATTTAAAATCATAAAATAGCTATTTATTTACATTAATCTTTACATTAATTAGTGTTTACTATTTATATTGATCATCTTGTGGTGTATTGTATTAAAAATAATCATGCACAAGTAACAATCTGTAACTAACAATGTGTAACTAACTATGCAGAAATCACTATGCCCAATTAGTTATGTCATTTGTGAGTATTTTTTGTGAGTAAACACCTTAATAAAGCATCAATAAAATAATAATGGTGAAAAGAGATGACAATATTTTTTAAAGTAATAAAGCACAGTACGTGTGCATTCATGGTCGTAGCATCAACAAATGCCTTCGCAACGAATTGGTTTGTTGCTCCTACAGGGAGTGGCGATATAGGCAGTCAAGCAGCACCTTTTGGTAGTATTCAAACGGCATTTAACAAAGCTGAACCAGGTGATACCATTTTTCTAAGGGCTGGACGTTATCACGAGTCTACAGTTGTGACTGCTGGTAAAAGTGGTTCTGCAGGCTCTCCTATTACGTTAACTAATTTTGAAGACGAAAAAGTTATTATCGACGGCTCGCAATCTTTAGCTGATCTTGGTGGAATAAGTTGGCAAACACTGCCTGAAAATAACAATATTTTTAAGACTACTATCAATAAAGATATCTGGCAGCTTTGGGTAGATAATAAAATGGCGATAGTTGCTCGCTGGCCTAATGTTACGGTTGGGCATCCTACCGATGATATTCAGTTACAGACAGATGCAGTTACGCCAGTAGCTAATACTTGGTGGGATATTAATGGCACATGGGGTCATATGGTTAATGAATGGAACTATGATAGTGAGAAAAATGAAGGGACAGTAGAGAATAATACCTTCTATCATGATCTTGAAAACTATCCTGGTAGCTTTACGGGTGGCTCGATAATCTTAAATTATCATTCAGAAACACAATTTTCTCGCAAAATAGTCAATCATGATAAGGGCAGCAATAAAATTATCCATGAGGGGGTTAATGACCCTCATGATAAAAGTAAAGGCCATTTCCTTGTTGAAGCAAAGGGCGCATTAGATATGCCAGGTGAGTGGTATTACGATAAAGATACCAGTGAAGTTTGGTTATGGCCTGAAGATGGCGAAAGCCCTTCAGGTAAAGATATTCGCGGGAAAACACAGTCTTATGCCATAGATTTTTCAGGGAGTGACTTTTTAACTATCAAAGGTCTGCAGTTTTTTGGTACCACCATCAAATGTATCAAAGATTTTGAGTGTGACAATATTGTTTTAGAGGATAATCAATTCTATTACCCTTCTTGGTTTCGTCGTATGCTCGGTGAACATTATATTCCTGCAGGATCAGCAGGAGGTGGCACAGAGGAAGGCGCGACTATTTTAAAAGGGTCAAATTACCGAATTGAAAATAATAAATGGGCTTATAGTGATGGCTATATTGACATGTTAAAAGCCCAAGGCTCAGGAAATTTAGCGCCACTAGCAAATAACAAAATCATCAATAATTTATTTCATCACTGGAGCTTTACCGGTATGGCGCAAATGGTCCTGATGATGAATGTTAACTCCGGTGATTCTTACCAAACACGTAATACGTTTCATACCAACGGCTCAAAAGTAATGTCTAAAGTTGGTGGCGTCGATGTGAATTGGTCACGAGCTTATCATTTTGGCTATTTTCAACAAGATGGTGTTGCTTGGCAGGCAGCAGGTGGGTTTGGTGCAGAAATTGAAGCGGGAACAAGAGAAATTAGTGGCAGCTGGGGGGTGGAGCGACATCATCTTTGGGTCCATGATGCCCTTAAACCTGCAGTACGTTGGGATGGGCATGACGGTTATCATGGTACGGACCATCATGAAGTGAGTATGAATACACCTGGTCACGGTATGATAAAGGGTGATAAACACCAGCTCTACAATAATACTGCCGTTTTAGGACAAGATCCCAATAATACCATGTTTAAAGTGTTAGCTGATAATGAAGCAAAGGGGGCTGATTTAGCTGAGCGCAATGCTGGTACGCGAACGATTAATAATATATCTGACTCAATTTCAGGAGATAGACATGGTCACCTTACTTTAACTGGCACAGATGAAAATAATTGGAATGGCTACCTGCATACTGATTACGGTGATACTGCGGCGGCACAATTAAGAGACCCATTTAACTTTGACTTTAGACCACGTGCAGGCTCAGATCTTATTGATTCAGGTCAGAATTTATCTAGTAGCGTGATAAAAGATAAACAAGTTATTTCAGCAGAGCGATATGTTGACATTACTGCTGGATATCTTGGTGATAAACCTGATATTGGTGCGTATGAATATGGTGATGACCATTATTGGATTCCTGGGTATCAATCAAAAGATACAGCATTAAGTCCTGTACCTCGTTTGGCAACAACTTCTGCTCGCCCAGATGCAGATCTGATGTGGTTGGCTGCAAGAGATGCAATAGGCCACAAAATCTATTTTGGTACCAACCCTGCCGCGCTTGAAGAGAAAGACTACCGAACAGACCCGCAATTAAATATATTTAATCCGGGTGCATTAACACCCAATCAACAATACTTTTGGCGTATTGATACAGAGTTAGCAAACGGTGAATTTGTAGCGAGTCAAGTATGGAACTTTACTGTAAAAGAACCCTTAAAAGTCCTAAATGAGAATTTTGATGTATTAGCTGATGTTTATGTTGACTCAAGTGAACCAAATAAGGTCTTTGAAGGCTCTTCAGCATTAAAGCTAAGAACACCACCTGCGCAGGAAAGTGATCAAACAGAGCAGGTTGCTTATTTGAAATTTAATGTTACTCCCTCAGCTGGCAATATTATTAAAGCAACACTTTGGTTATATCGAGATAACGGTGGCTCATCAATAAATGGTATAGAAGTTTACTCAATCAGTGACACCCAGTGGTCTGCTGATACTTTAACTTATAATACACGCCCAGATATAGATGGTGAGTTTCTAGACAGTAATGACATAGGTCCTGATAGTTGGAGTGGCTTTAATGTTACTTCGCATATTAGTAACGGCATGATAGCCGTTGCGTTACGTCGTCAAGAGCACAAATCTAATAGGGATCTTGCTAGTAGTGAAGCTGGTTTTAGCCCGTATTTGGTGATTGAAATTGAGCAAGAAGATCCTAATGCTCCGCCGAAGCCACCATCAGGTGTTGCTGCCACAACAGGTGGCGGAACGGTCACTTTATCTTGGGATAATGAACTGAATGAAAAAGTGGTTGGTTATAACGTATACAGACGTGAAAATATTGAAGATTTTTTTGTTACACCATTAAATGAAGGTTTACTAACGGTGGCTTTTTTTGAAGATACTAACGTACAAGCAGATACTCCGCATCAATATGTTGTAAAAGCTGTTGACGTAAATGGTCGAAAATCGTTTGATTCACTAATTGTTGAAGGTAGTGCAACAGGTATCATCGGGCCAACTGAGCCAGAGCCGACTGAGCCAGAGCCGACTGAGCCAGAGCCGACTGAGCCAGAGCCGACTGAGCCAGAGCCGACTGAGCCAGAGCCAACTGAGCCAGGGCCAACTGAGCCAGGGCCAACTGAGCCAGAGCCAACTGAGCCAGAGCCGACTGAGCCAGAGCCGACTGAGCCAGAGCCGACTGAGCCAGAGCCGACTGAGCCAGGGCCAACTGAGCCAGAGCAAACTGAGCCAGACGAAAATACTGAAACAAGTGGTGGCGCAATGGGGGGTTGGTTGCTACTTGCTATCTTAAGTATTCGACGTTATACACGCAAAATTTGTAAAGTATCGCGCTAATTGCACTTTTTTAATTGTCATCATGATTTATAACCTAGCACTCTTTCGGTTGGGGTATAATACCAATTCTATTAAATTATTGCCCACTTGTGCTGGTTAAAATACCCCCAAGAATTCGTTGCTTTCAATTCCAATAGCCAGCTATTGCTCAATCGAGCGCCTTACCTTGATGTATTTTTCCTTCGCACAACAAGATCACAAACTTAATGGAATTGGTATAAATCATCACTTTTAACAAGAGATACTGTTGATTAAGTATCAAGGGTGATTGATACACGCAGTTAAAAAGTTATTTGAAATGGAATAGCTAATGAAAAATATAATATATAGAAGCATTGGTTTAATCTTTAATCGTTTAGTGGCCGCAATATTCCTATTTATTGCAGCCGCCTTTTGGCTTGCTATTGTGTTTAGCAATTAGCAATTAGCAAAGAAGCACAAACGAAATAGTGTTGGGGTTGTTGTTCTTTTGAGGGCGTTTATTTGCCTTTAGTAAAAAGTTGCTCCTAACCCATTGAGAATGTATGGTTGGCTAATGAGGTGCTTCACAAATGTTTATTGTTAGAATTTTGTGCGCTCTTTGTCGCATTTGACAATGACAATGGCTTTAACAATGCTATTAAATAATGGGGGCATGTAGGTTATGTGGCGTATTGTTGTATTTTTTGTATTAGTTTGCTCCCTAGGGCTAAACTTTTATTTTTTCATGAAGTTAAATATTCCTTCAGTAGAAGGCCGTATACAGGGGAGTAATCAGCAACACAGTGTTTTCAATCAAACATTAGCTTCTACAGAAAAAAAACAAAATGATGGTAGCTCCTTGCTCGATAGTGAGCTTAAGCTAGTAAAACAAGTTAAAACCGCGATTAAAGCCCATGACTTTTACCTCGCAAGGTTTTTAATCATTGCCCTCGCCAACGACAATGAAAGTGTCCTACCTGAAGTGAAAAAACTCTGGTTACAGGCGACTAAAATACTTATCAAAGAAGGCTTATTCAATTATGTTGAAGACTCTATTAATGCTTATTTAGATTTTAAACCGAATGACATCGACTTTTTATATTTACGTGTCGACTCTTATTTACAGCAGGAGTTATTTATAGGCGCAATTACAACGGCTTATGAGATAAAATATCATGTTTTTAATGAAGCAAAGAAACGCACTGTTCTGCTTTATGCGCGACAGTTAGTTCAGCAACAAATAGATGTGTTGATAAGAAATAGTTTATGGCTAGAGCTGATAGACATGATTGAGCACGTTAGTATTCTTGACCCAGAAGATCCTAATTTACAGTGGTTTTTCTCACAAGCACACTTTAAAATTGGTGAATTTGAGTTAGCCAAAAATGCAGTTCAACCATTATTAACTCAGTCAAATTACCAAGTCAAAGCAGAAGGACTACTGAGCAAAATTAATCTTGCTTTAAGAAAGCCAGAAAGCATTCAGTTAAACCGACATGGTGAGCACTTTATTGTGCAAGGCACCATTAATAACGCCTTTGATGTGTCGTTGATGTTAGACACGGGCGCCAGTATTTCTCTATTATCTGAACAAGCGTTTGAGCAATTAAGTCAATATGCAGAGGTTGATTATGTTAAAGAGTTACAACTTAATACGGCAGGGGGACAAATTACCGCAAGTATCTATAAAGTAGCTGAATTTGAAATACAAGGATATGTACTAGAGGATTTTATTTTTGCTGTGAGTCCTTTTAGCAGCGCTAACAATGATGGGTTACTGGGGATGAATTATTTGAGCGCTTTTGACTTTCATATTGATCAAACCAATAACTTGCTTATTTTAACTAATAAATAAGCTCAACTAATAAGTCATTTAAATTTATTGTACTAGTACTGAACGTTAAAAAAATGCCCTTCAAAGTAGCTAACGGCTAGCCCCAAAGGACATTTATTCTAGTAATACGTAAAATTGGGATTATTTCTTCGCTTTTGCTTTTTTACATGTTTTTACATAGGCTTTTATTTCAGCTTTTTCTTTTAGGCCTTGTTCTTTTGCTTCGGCTTTACACGCTTTACCAATCGCTTTATTGGCTGCTTTTTTCTCAGCACTTGGCTCTGCAAAAGTAAGGTTCGAAATACTGAGTAATAAAACTGATGCTAATGCTAATGTGATTGTCTTCATGTTGTATCTCCATAGGTTGGTTATAAATAATCTTATTTATAATGCCTAAAATTAAGTAAAGAAACGCAAACCAGATGTAAAGTTTTGTAAATAACCAGACCTCTGGATAAACAGCACTGGCCCAATATTTTTTTATCCGATTATCAGCGTTAACAATCTATCAAATGTCGATAATTAACGTGTCTTTTTTAAAGACAATTTCACCATCTATCATAGTTGCCTGCACAGTAAACTCGCCATATGAACGGCTTCAAGTGTTGGGATATTAGCTAATTCAACTAAGTTATGAACCGCTTTATCTAGTGTTAATGTACTCCCGGCAAGTGATCCAGATTGAGTGCGTGCAACGCCTTTAATGACTTCAACATCTAGCATGCCTAATTTATAGGTACCATCTTTCATGCCGCCGGCAACAATACAGTCGCTGATCAAATGCATTTTTTTAGGGCCCTTCATACGGTAAATCATTTCAAGAATAGCTGGGTGAAGGTGCACACCATCAGCAATTACCTCTACATAAGATTCTTTATCAAGTAATACTGCGCCAACGCAACCTGGCTCTCTATGGTGAATACCTTTCATGCCATTAAATACATGTACACCACCACAAGCACTAGCATGCAATGCATCACAGGTTTGTTGGTAATTTGCGTTGGTGTGGCCAAGCATTGCTTTAATATTATTTGCTGATAAGTAACGAATGATTTCTGCTGAGCTGGGTAATTCAGGGGCTAAGGCTACCACCTTAAGTGCGCCTTGTGCTGCACTTATAATGGCATCAATGTTGTCTTTATTTAATGGCAAAAAGTATTGCTCATCATGAGCGCCTTTATGATCTTCTGTAAAGAATAACCCTTCGTAATAAGCGCCCAGCACTTGTGCACCGCTAGGTTGCTCTTTGTAGCAGTTCCCTATGTTTTCAAAAGCCGCTAAGGTGTTGTCCCAGGTTGAGGTAACAGTTGTTGCTAAAAAACCGACAACACCATGTTTTGCTAATGATGTAGAAATTGTTTCTATAGCTTCAGCGTTAGCATCCATCACATCAGCGCCTTCGCGACCGTGTATGTGAAGATCTAAAAAGCCAGGTATTAGCGTTAAGTTACCTAATTCTACAATGAGAATATTAGCTATAGGTGTTTGAGTGATGTCGGCAATTATTCCTTCCTTGATGAGGACATAACAATCACTAACGATGCTCTTTTCTGTATACACACTATCGCAATGTAAGTAATAGGGCCTATTTTTCATGAACTTGCTTCCTTAAAATTGCAGCACCTCTAACGCCACTCGAGTCGCCATATTTTGCTCTTTGAATAACAGGGCAGTGCACACCTGAAAATAAGTGGTTATTGACAAAAGTTGGTAGTGATTCAATGACTTGGTCTATCTTTGATATACCACCCCCCACAACAATAATATCGGGATCGTAAGATAGAATGAGTGAGGCAAAAGAGGCGCCTAGCAAGTCCATATAACAATTGAATGCAGCTTTAGCAATTTCATCCCCAGCATGTAGCTGTTGTACAAAATAATAGGTATCAGCGTTTTTAGCGCCAAAGTGTTGATAAATCCAGGCAAGACCAGGACCAGATACATAACTCTCATAACAACCAGTTAAGCCACAGCCACATGTTTTAATCGGTAAATCATATTTATCAATTAAATAAGCCGATACTGGTAAATGGCCATACTCGCCAGCAAGACCACTGCGGCCAGTATAAAGTTGGCCATCAATGCAAAATCCTCCGCCAGCACCGGTGCCGATAATGGCGCCAAATACTCTTTTATAGCCATCACCTGCGCCGCCAACGCTTTCAGACAAAGCAAAAAGTCGACAATCGTTGCCAACAGATATCTCGCAACGCAAGGCCTCATTGAGGTCTTTTATGATATTTTTACCGGTTGAACAGGGTACATTAGCCGATTTTACTAAACCATTTTTATCAATAATGCCAGGCATGCCAATACCGATTATCGCCTTTGTTGCGTAACGAGAATGTGCATCTATCACGAGGTTACCGATAGTTTGAATAAATTCACTATAGTTTGTTGTTGGTGTTGGTGTACGCCAACTATCTAGGAGCTGCAGCTCTTGTGTGAAAATACCTATTTCAATTTTTGTGCCGCCGATATCTAAACCATAGATCATTGATTTATCATTTTGCCCTCTTATTGGGGCAATGCACTCTACAGCCAAAGTCATGGTTAACGGACCTCTAGATCAAGTGGGTAGATGGTTACACCTTGCACAACTCGGTTAACTTCACCTGTTGGGCAAGGATTATCAGGGGTGATGTTGGCATGTATTGATTTAAAAAAAGATAAGATCTGGCAATACAAAATATAAGGTAGGCTAGCCCATGCATCATCAAGCTCTGAGGTTTGTGCAAAAAAATTACTATTTAACGTGGTAATTGATAGTGCTTGATTATCACGTTGTAATTCGTTGAGTAAATCTTGGTCGTATAGTTTGGTATAGGAATCACTAGAGCAGAGTAATACTACTTCTGTGTCTGCATTCATTAATGATTTGGGTCCATGTCTAAACCCTAAAGGGCTTTCACAATAACTTAAAATTTGACCAGAAGTTAGTTCTAATACTTTAAGTGCAGCTTCCCGGGCAATGCCTTGAAGTCCGCCAGAGCCTAAAAATACTAAGCGCTTTGTTGGTTGTAAAGTCTGTTTTTTCAGTGTTTCTACACCATCTTTTAAAAAGCTTTCTGCCCATTGTGCGGCATGCTCTAATTGCTCTTGCTGAGGACAAAATATTGCTAAAGTACTTACTAACATTGAAGTAAAGCTACTTGTCATCGCAAAACTTTGATCTAAGGTGCCCTCGGGCATAAGCACAGAAAGTGCCTTGTTTGTATTTTTTGCGGTTAACGCCAAACATCCTTCAGGATTACAAGTAATAACTAAGTGATAGCAGTTGTCTATCATTTGTTTCGCTAGGTTGACTGCTGCGACACTTTCTGGGCTATTGCCTGAACGACCGTATGAAACTAATAAGGTAGGAATGTCTTTAATTAAATACTGGTTGGCATTACTAACAATATCTGTAGTGCTAATGGCTTCAAATAGTCGGCCAGTTTGTTGGTTTAAATGTGGGGCAATGGCTTCACCTACGTAGGCAGAAGTACCAGCACCTGTTAAAATGATACGCATATTTTTTTGCTTTAAAAGCGGCGTTAACCAAGCAGAAATACTCGCGCTATTTTCTTCTATATAGCTAGTGGCTTCACGCCAAATTCGTGGTTGTTGGCATATTTCTCGAGCGGTCCAATAACCATTTTGTGACTTTAAAAATTCTGTGCTGTACGATAAAAGTTCAGACATTTTTTTTCCTCAAAACTGATTCGATTAAAAGGTGATATTGATAAGGTAAAGTTATTGTTTCCAACAAGCGTAAGCATAAGCCTCAGTTACTTGCTTGATTTTTGCTTTCACTAACGCTTCTGGCGTAGGAATAAGTTTGTTTGTTCTAATAGCTTTGTATTGCTCTGGAAGAAATTGACTGATGAGCGGCGAAGGAATACCTTCACGATTTAAATTATCGAGTAATTGTGTAACCGCATTTTGAATACGTGGTTGATTCCAGTAATAACGAATACGATCGCTATAACTATAACGACGGTATAAGGTGCCTTTACTTGGGGGGACTGGATAAAATTGTTGCCAATTTGTTGGTGATTCAAGCATCTCTTGTTCACATATCGCACGTAAGTGTGAACGACTTTCTACCGGAATTAATTCATCTTCAATATAAGATAAGGCGAAAAGTGCCTCACGTAATGCCAGTGTAAGTTGTGGACCCACCTTTAATATGGCGAAGTGATCTTGAATTAATTCAACATACGCAGTGTCGTTTTGATAATCAGAGGAGTGCGCTTCATAAACAATATTAGGTATCGTGGTAATAAACTCTTTAAGAGACAAGGCTTTTTCTGATTCATAATCAATAATGCTAGTGTGATCAAACTCTACGCCGGGTTGAACAACTAAACCTATAACTCTTTGCCAAGCGTCAAGTAAATTAAGTGACTCAAACGCGGTTTTATGCAATGCCAGAGTTTGTTTTACCCGCTCTATAGAGGTTAACGCTAATGTTTCTATTTCTTCAGTGGCACCACCGGGAGGTGGCACTTCAGTACCAATAACAAACACTAAATCAGAGCAACCAAATTTATCTTTTGCCGTTAATTCAGCAACTAAACATAGTTCAGCGGCACGTGTTGCTACCACTTTATCAGGCAAACACTGTGGATCATCTGCACAGCTCATACTGGTATCTAAGTGTATTTTTTTAAAGCCAGCAGATACATAGCTTGCTATAAGAACACGTGCTTTTAACATTGCTTCTTCGGCTGGTTCATTTACCCAACACACAGGGCCAAGGTGATCACCACCAGCAATAATATTATTACGTGAAAAGCCAACATTGTCCGCTATATCACCAATAAAGTTGATGAAATCGGTTGGCAACATGCCAGTATAACCACCAAATTGGTTAACTTGGTTTGCCGTTGCTTCGATTAATACCACAGTATCATCTTTTTTACCTTGCTCTAGTGCTGCCTCAATAACTAACGGATGGGCAGAGCAAATCGCATAAATGCCTTTATTTTCACCATTACGGTTGGCGCGTAAAACATTCTGTATATCTATCATGTCAATTTCCATTTCAGTGTTAGCAACTTTCACTTATCATACTTTACTTTCATTTGCTTTCAAAGTGGCTTTGTGAAATATTCTGTAAAAGTATATGAAGCCTATTTATCTATTGATAAACAGGTGTTTATTGGGGTTTTAAATGTTAAGGTTGGGCTTTGTTAAGTTGCTTGAACTTTTGTGAAAGTATATGAAAGCTTGATGGGGTTTAGTGTAAGTATCTTTGTGTTTATATGTTTATGACTTAGACAATGACAGGAAGATAAATTACAGAGAATTTAGCAAGTAGAAATGATCACATAGTTAATGAGATTGGTATGGATTGTAAAAGGGGGAGTAGGTGAAGCCGCTACCTCTACCGTTACTGGAGTTGAGTGGAGCGTTTAGATTGCCAAATGAGGCACATCAGTTAACTTCAATCCTGAATTCAGGTTAGTTACGTAATAGTAATAACTTTGAAGCTTTAGGAATGATCTTAACGCGACATTTAATTTACTTCGACAAGAATGAGCTTAATGTTTTGTGATTCAAAATAATCTTGGTATTTGGCAGGGATATTACTGTCAGTAACCATCGTGGTTATAGACTTTAGCGGGGTAATAATATGAAAACCACTTCTGCCAAATTTTGATGAGTCAGTTACCGCGATAACTTCTTTTGATACTTCACACATTAACCTGTTTAGCGTGGCTTCATGTTCAAAATGTGTGGTAATACCTGATGATATTTCAATGCCATCTACACCTAAAATAACTTTATCAAAGCGTAAGTTACTTAAGCTTGATTCAGCTTGTCTGCCGTAAAAGGAAAGTGATTTGTGGCGAAGTGTACCACCTGTCATTAACACCTCCGTATTTTTAAAATGTGCAAGCTCAGAAGCAATATTCAGGCCATTGGTCATCACCATTAGGTTTGCATGTTCATGTAATGATTTTGCTACTTGTTCTGTTGTTGTACCAGAATCAAGAATGATATTGTCATTGTTATTAACTAATGCACTAGCGGCTTTAGCCAGTTTTTCTTTAATTAATTGGTTTTCACAATGTTTCTCTTTTACTGACAGCTCTTTAGTGATTTTATTAATGGCGATAGCACCACCACGGGATCTTACCAAAAACCTTTTTTTATCGAGATCATTTAAATCTGTTCTTATGGTGACGGTTGATACTTTAAATTCCTTGGCAAGGTCAACTACATCAACACGACCTAAGTTATTGACTTTATTTACAATAGCGTGACGCCTTTCAATAGTATTTAGCATTTTATCTGTTTCATTCTTTCAGTTAGGTTAGCAATGTTAGTGATATTACATTCTTGTCACAATGAAAGTAAATGAAGTTTTTGTTTTACTGTGTTGAACAAGTAGGCAGATAACAAACGTAGGTTGCTCTGATAGTCCTAAGCTATAGGTTAGCTATACTTATTTTATAAAACTCACCATATTTTATTACAAACAATAATTTATCGAAAGTAATTGAAGGTCCACTTGTCTTTATGTTGACTTGTTGTTAGCTAGTATTGAATGATCATTAGATAAGTGGGGAAAATGCACTAGTAAAAGCCACGTGTTAATCATTATCTCTATAATAGATTATCGCTTAAATACTCTCCCTTGTTTTTCAGGTTGGTAGCTGCCGCCAACTCGGTGAACTTGCATTGCTTCTTCTATTACGAAGCGCTTTCCACCAAAGTAATGTGGCTCAAGTACTGCCCACTCAGACTCTTTATACGATATAGCGCCATATATTGGTCTACTGCCTTCAACAAGTAAAATAACGGAATCGAGCTCTCTGATATCTGAAATAGTATCAATTAATAGTAACGTTCCTCTTTCTAGAATGAAGTCAGCGTAGTCAACTATAATGGCATAGGCATGATCTAAGTTAACGGGTGATGGGATCAGTTCATAGCAGTCAGATAACTCTTTGCCAGATAACGTGTACTTCACCGCTATTGGTTGCAAGGAAACATGGTTTAAACCATTGCTTGGTACAAACTCAGTCATTTCGGTATTTGTTAACACAGAAAACTTCACGATAAAGTCTGTATTTAAAGGAATTTCCCCCCTTAAGTATTGACTAAAAGCCGATTGGTTCATCCCTAAGGCTTTAGCTGCCTTAGCTTGGCTTGTATTACTTGCCTTTTTAAAGGTATGCCATGCTTTATTTATATTTTCTAGCACGTCAGTATTGTAGGCCATAAATTTACTCTATTTGATATATTATTAGCTAGAGTAACAGCAGTACTACTAAATATGTATCGTTTTAGTAGTACTGCTTGCTTTATCAGCGCCGTTTTTAATATGGGAACCAATTTTAGGCTACTTATCATTTTTTTAACCATAATATAATTAGTATTGCTGTTATAAATACCTTGAGTTAACAGTAATACTAATTATGATGCTATTCCTATAACTACTTAAGTCTTGTAGTCATTATATTACTTAAGATTTAGTTGAAATATTTACTCACTTAAAAGAGGTTTTTATGTTTTTGAATGATGCATATTTAAGGTTTTCAATCATGTTTATTTGTGGATTTCTCTTGTTGGGTTGTAACTCAGAAGTAGAAATAGCAACTTCAAATGAAGCTGAAGTACGTCCTGTAAAGTTGTTACATATTGGCAGTAATCAAAATAGCAGGTTGCTATCTTTTCCTGCGGTTATTCAGGCGGGACGTTCTTCCAATTTAGCTTTTCAAGTCGGCGGCGTTGTTTCATCGGTGAATATTATTGAATCCCAAATGGTGAATAAAGGGGATGTATTAGCAAGCCTTGATCCGAAAAACCATCGAGTGCAGCTAGATGTAGCACAAGCTCAATTTGATAAAAGTAATTCAGAGTATATTCGAACAGAAACACTGTTCAAAAAAAATATCATTTCACGTATCAAATTTGAAGCACTTAAAGCTGAAAGGGATATAAATGAAGCAAAACTAAAGACCGCACAAAAAGCACTAAATGATACTAAATTATTAGCGCCTTATTCTGGCAATATTTCCAAAATTGACTTAACAACTAACCAAACAGTACAGCAAGGTGAAAGCGTTATCGGTATGTTGGCTCTTGCAACCTTAGAAGCGAAAATAAACCTACCATCTGCCATTGTAGCCACCGCTAACAATGATCAAAGTCCTGTCTATATCGTTTTAAATGCTGCACCACAAAGAAAAATTCCAGCATATTTGAAAGAGGTGTCCTTAGAGGCGGATACAGAGTCACAAACTTATTCCGTAACGTTCAACTTTTCACCTCAAGAAGATTTGAATATATTGCCGGGTATGAATGCTAGAGTATTTTTTATTGACCCAAGTATTGAAGAGGCGAAGCAAGTTATTAGTATTCCAATGACCGCAATACACAAACAGGATGGAAGTTTACATGTATGGGTGCTCAATGAGGAAACGATGACGGTTTCTAAAAGAAAAGTAACCATTGCTGATGGTGTTGGTGAAAACCTTATGATTACAAGTGGTTTAGAAAAGGGAGAAACAATTATTACCGCCGGAGTCGCTTCTTTATCTGAGGGTATGGAAGTACGCCCTTGGGTTAAAAATTAAAACAGTTGGATAAATAATTATGAATATTGCAGAGTTTTCAATTAAAAACCAAGTGCTGAGTATTCTTGTTATTTTGTTATCTTTATTTGGTGGCTGGTCGGCTTATCAAGATATGGCAAGATTTGAAGATCCAGAATTCACCATTCGCACAGCGTTAATATTTACACAATATCCAGGAGCAAGCCCTGAAGAAGTAGCACGTGAAGTGACTGAGCCCCTAGAAACCGCATTGCAGCAAATGCAAGAAGTTAAAAAAGTGAGCTCAAAATCTACTGCTGGGCTTTCTGAAATAACAGTAGATATAAAGTACCAATTCTCTAGGAATAAAGATGCATTACAGCTAATTTGGACAAAATTACGAAATAAAATAAAAGATGCAGAGCGTTCATTACCGCCAAATGCTTATGCACCCATCGTTAATGATGATTTTGGTGATTTATATGGCTTATATTATTTTATTACTGGGCAGGGCTATTCTCCAGCTGAGCTAAGAACTTATGCAAAGTCGTTGCAAAGAGATATTCTACAAATTGATGGTGTAGGTAAAGTACAGCTGGCCGGTGAGCAAAAAGAGGCTATTTTTGTTGAAATAGCTCCTGAAATATCAACGCGGTTAGGTGTTTCCTTGTCTAATGTTTATGATATTTTAAAGCAGCAAAACGCTGTGGTTTCATCTGGAAATGTCAATATTGGCAATCAGCGAATTGCCATTGACCCATCAGGCGCTATTGACTCGATAAGCGCTATTAAGAACTTATTAGTGTCGACAGGCAGCGGCGGAAAAATAATATATTTAAAGGATATAGCCAAGGTTTATCGTTCATATACTTCTCCGAGTGAAAAAATAATTCGTTACAACGGTAAACCAGCGATAGCACTGGGTGTATCAACTGTCTCAGGTGGCAATGTTGTGGTTGTTGGCAAAGCGGTTACAGATAAGATTGACCAAGTTAGTAGTAGACGGCCATTAGGTATTGAGGTTTGGGAGTATTATCATCAGGGTGATATTGTTGAAGCTTCTGTTAATGATTTTATTGTTATTGCTGCCTTAGTGATTGTTATTGTGACTTTATACTTATTTATGGGGATGCGCTCAGCGCTAGTTATTGGCTTTATTCTCTTGTTAACTATTGCGGCAACGTTAGCGACAATGCAGTTACTTGATATTCCTATGCACAGGATCTCTTTAGGAGCACTAATTATTGCTTTAGGCATGATGGTTGATAATGCCATTGTTGTTACCGAAGGCATACTTGTTGGGGTAAAAGAAGGTCAGAATAAACTTGATATCACTAAGAAAATTGTTCAACAAACTCAATGGCCATTATTAGGCGGTACACTTGTTGGTATTATTGCTTTTGCGCCAATTGGCTTTGCTCCAGGTCAAACTGCAGAATATACCGGTCACTTGTTTTGGGTAGTAATGATATCTCTGCTCTTTAGTTGGATATTTGCAGTCACACTGACACCATTAATTTGTTATTGGTTATTTCCTGAAACCAATGAGGTAGAAAAACAGCAACAAGAAAGTAAGTTTTTCACAACTTATAAAACATTTATGAGAGCTGCTTTACAGTATCGCTGGCCTGTTGTGTTAAGTGTTGTTATTTTATTTATGGTCTCACTTTGGGGCGCGCAGTTTATGACCCAAGGTTTCTTCCCACGTTCCACCTCACCACAAATGGTGGTGGATTATTGGCTTCCTGAAGGCACACGTATTGAAAAAACACAGCAAGATATGCAAGAGATCGAAGCATTTGTTCAGCAAATGGATAATGTTGACGCCGTACAAACCATCATAGGTGGTGGTGGTATGCGTTATATGCTGACTTATGGCGCGGAATCTAATAATAGCTCTTATGGTCAACTTTTAGTGAGAGTCAAAGATTATCGGAAAATTGACGATATGATGCCAATCGTGCAAAATTTTGTTGCTAAAAATTATCCTGATGCACAGGTAAAAGCATGGCGTTTTGTCTTAGGACCGGGTGGCGGCTCAAAAATCGAGGCCGAATTTAGAGGGCCTGATCCTGTTATTCTTCGTCAATTAGCCAATAAAGCTAAGGCTATTATGATAACTGATGGTCGAGCACTCTCTATTAAAGATGATTGGCGAGATCCTGTTAGTGTTATTGAGCCGATATTTTCTGACAACAAAAGTCGTCGAGCTGGTATTTCTCGGGAAGGGCTCGCTAATGCGATATCAGAGTATTATGTCGGTAAGAAAATAGGTACTTATCGTGAAGATGAAGATCTTATCCCAATAATCTCTAGCGTACCAAATAGAGAAAATCTTGGCATCACTGATATACAAGATATTCAGGTACTAAGTCAGGTAACGGGAAAATTTGTGCCTATTACCCAAGTAACCGATGGCTTTAGAACCCTTTGGCGAGATGGACAAATACGAAGAGAAAACCGTGTTTTTACGATTAAAGCCCAATGTGATCCTTATACTGACGAACTACCTTCAGCATTATTATCACGTTTAATGCCCAAAATAGAAGCTATTGAGTTACCGGACGGTTATTCGATAGAGTGGGGCGGAGAGCATGGTGATTCAGCTGAATCGAATGATGATTTGATGTCGACAATTCCGTTAGGGTTTTTAGCGATGGTATTAGTTGTGGTAGTCCTTTTTGGCAAAGTTAAACAACCATTGGTTATTTGGTTGGTTGTGCCTCTAGCTATGATAGGTGTGGTATTTGGTTTAGTTGTTACTGGTATTCCGCTTGAATTTATGGGGATTTTGGGGGTGTTATCATTATCCGGATTATTGATTAAAAATGGTATTGTTTTAGTTGATCAAATGGATTTTGAAATCAGTCATGGCAAAGAAAAGTATGATGCGGTAATTGATGCAGCAACAAGTCGTGTACGCCCGGTAATGATGGGAACACTCACTACTGTATTCGGTGTTGTACCGTTATTCTTTGATGCGTTCTTTCAATCAATGGCGGTAGTCATTGTGTTTGGCTTAAGTTTTGCGACACTGTTAACACTGCTAGTGGTACCTGTGTTGTATAGCATTTTTATGGATATTAAATCACCAAACACATCACTTAATAGAGCAATAAATTGAAGAGTCAAAAAGGCTTTACCATAATTGAGTTAATCGTGGTGATTGTTATTCTAGGTATTCTTGTCGTGATAGCAGCACCAAAACTTATGAACGTGAGTGATGATGCTGCCAACGCCACTCTTAAAGCAATGAAAGGTACTATTGATAGTGCACTTTCTCTTTCCCACAGAAAAATGGTGATAGAGGGCAAAGTAGGGGCTGCTTCAGCACAGCCAGATTTTTGTGCCGGCTGCGATGTTTTTGCTTATGGCTACCCAACTAATGCTTATGCTGACTTGCCTAGGTTAGTTGAAAATATGACACAATCCATTGGCAGCACGGGGGAGAGTAATTGGCTAATAACACCCAGCTTTGGTGGTGGAGAGTCTTGGATATACTCAACACTTCATGCTGATAGAAATTGCTATTTAGTATATAACCCTGCAACGGTTACGGATAAAAAATACACTTTAGACATTGTTAAGTGTGAATAAGTATAAGCAGTAGACTTTGATAACCCTCGCAATATACTCTGTATATTAAAGGTGCAAACAGTACTGTTTGCACCTTTAGATCTTATTAATTTTTTTTTAACTTTTTCTTTAATTTGGTCTTGTGGTTCAAGAGGCATTTTTTAACTTGGTTAGCGCTAATCTATTTTCAAGATCAGGTTCATTGACAACTAACTTACCCGCAACGCTTACTTTAAATCCTTGTGCAAAGTCACCTTCATAATCTTTAGTGAACTTTCTTTGTAAATTCAGAAAGGGTTGAGTGAGATTTATTCTTTTTCGGCTTCTTATCTTTTTTGTTCTTGTTTTGTTTATTCTTTTTTCTGTTTGCTTTTTCAGCGTTTTCTTCTTTTTGCCATGCAATATATTTACGTTGTAAACGGTTATCAAAGTAGCTTAATTTGTCTTGCCAAGAAAGGTTTCTTTGATACATTTTTCCAAACGCGGGGTAGTTACCGGTTGATACGGTTTCTGCTTGCCATTTTTCAACGCTAGCATCATATTTAGCATGCATTATTTTAAGCTGACTTACGTACTCGGAGTTCTTGGCTAAATTGACCATCTCTTGGTTATCTTTTGATAAGTCATATAACTCTTCAGTTGCTTGCATGTTATGAGCAAAAGGCCAGTAAATGTACTTTAACTTGTCAGTAACAACAGCAAGAGAATGTGTTGGAGAGCTGCCCCAGGTATTAATTAACAATACGCTGTCTTGTACTTTAGCCTCTGGGTTTTTAAGTAAGGGTAATAGGCTTTTACCATCAACATTTTTAGGTACTTCTACGCCGGATAAGGCAAAAATGGTTGGTGCCATGTCTAAGTTACTGGTAACACTGCTTACGCGATTATTTTCACCTAACGAAGGTAATCTTGGGTCGTAAACCACCATTGGTGTTCTTGATGGCTCTTCATAAGGCAGTACTTTACCACTCATATTATGAGCGCCAAGACTGTAGCCATTATCGCTGAGGAATAAAATAACGGTATTATCAGCTAAACCTTGTTTTACTAGCTCCTCTCTTATCATGCCAACAGCTTGATCAACACCATATACAAGCTGATGATACTTGCGCATATTTTGTTGATATTTCTCAGGAATAAAATCAAGCATAGTACGGTATTGACGTCCTCCTTTTGCTTGCTCAGGAATATGTTTAGCACCTTGTTCACCAAAATTATCCGGTTTATCCCATACAGTGTTGGCATAGATATCATCATAAGCAGGATCTGGTGAAAAGGCTTTATGTGGCGCTTTAAAACTTATCGATAATAAAAACGGCTGGTCTTTTGTTTTTGCTTGTTTTAAAAAGTCGATTGAAGCAGCGCCAACCGCTTTAGTGGTATGTGGGTATTGTTTAGCAAATTTAGCTATTGATTTGTTTTTTGCTGTTGCGTAGTTTCCTTGCGAAGGCCAGCCATACCAAACGTCAAAATCACTGATGGGTAAATCTTTTTCTTTTTTGTAAGAACTGCCTTGGTCTGTTGAATCTTTTACTGCGAAACCGAACTTACCGACAAAGCCAGTAAAGTACCCTGAATCGCGTAATTTTACTTGGTAAGATTGTTGCCATGTTTCAGTAGATAATGGTCCATGGGTGAAATTTGCCCCGGTTTTATATTCATATAAACCGGTAAAAACTTGTGCACGACTTGCCATACAAATTGAGGTGGTGTCGTAGGCTCGGTCAAAGATAACACCTTGTTTAGCTAGATTATCTATATTGGGGGTTTTAACTTGGGTGTTACCCGAGTAACCGACTGAATGGTAACTTTGATCGTCTGTTAACAATAAAACGATGTTAGGTCGTTGTTCTGCGCCATGACCTAAAGAAGGGAGAGCTGCGAGTGAAAAGAGCGATAGGGCAATGATTTTTTTATGTTTTAGCGTACTCATTTAAACACCTTATTATATTAATTTATAACCTTTATCTTTGAAGCCACCTTAAAATAAAGTGGCTTTTCCAGCCATGTTTTTTACTGTTCTTTACTGTTCTTTACATGTAGAGGTCACTATGGTGTTCTGTTGTTAACCTATCTGGAGAGTTATTGTTGTTTCCATTTTTTTATGAGGTTTACTTATGTTTTGCATTCAATTACGTCAGCTGTTTTCTTATTTGTAATTATGGTTTTTATAAATAGAATTCTTGGTGGGTGAGGTTCTTGAGAAACTAAAGGTTTTAGAAGTAAAGAAGCCTGTCAGAGATTATCTGACAGGCTTTATACCAATTTTATTAAGTTATTGCCTATTTTTGCTGGTTAAAATACTCCAAGAATTCGTTACTCTTAATCCCAATAACCAGCTATTGCTTAATCGAGCGCCTTATCTTGATTTATTTCTCCTTCGCACAACAAGATCAAAAACGTAATGGATTTGGTATGATATTGATGTGTATTTGCATGTGTATTTGCATGTTATTTAACGGCTTATTTTTTAAATATTCGCGTACGAGATAAGCCCGTTAGCGCTATTAAGCTGAGTAACCAACCAAACGATCCACCACTGTCTTTGTTACTGTTAGCTGGGTCAGCGCTAACGGATACTTTGACCGTTTGTGGGCTTGATTCTATACCATCACTAGCGATAACTTCAAAAAGCAGTGTGGTATCTTCAAGCACATTGGGTGCGGTAAACGTTATAGTGTTTGATGTGGCTCCTTCAATAGCTACACTTGGTCCTGCTAATTGTACCCAGCTAAAGCTAATCGCATCACCTTCATAATCAGTTGATGAAGCACTCACTGTTACCAACGCATTACCAATAGCCATAACATCGTTGACGGTTATTACAGGTGCAAGGTTTACATGGTCCATTACAAGTACTCCTGGGTCAACCACAATGCCGTTAGCTACATTGTCGGCATCATTCGCGCCACCATCTTCAATGGTTAGCTGAATACATTCTTTCCCTTCAACTAAGCCATTTGCTGTTATTAAGTCTTCCGCCAAGTAGTTGCTGGAATTGGGGGCTGGGCATATACCGTCAATATCTTTTATTGCTGAGCCTATACTGTTTTTGTCATCTTGGACAAAATCAAACCAACCCTTTATTTGGGTATATTTTCGATACGCAGCGCCTTTTGGAATGATCACCCCTTTCGCAAGTGGTAATACAAGTGTTACTGAATCACCGACTAATTGTAAACCTTCAACTTTAAAGTTAGTGACGGTAGATACAGGGTCAAACTCTTTATCTATTTCAAGCTGTTCCTTAGGGATAGAAGCAGAGTTATTACCTTGTGCATAATCACCTAAAGATAGTTTCAGGCCCAGCGCTACAGCCAATGGTAATTCTCCTTCAGCAACCGATAATAACGAAGGGTTATCGTTAGTATCTAGTGCGTCTGGAATACCATCTTGGTCACTATCAGCTAGCACTTGGGTTAATGTGGCATCAATATGTATTTGAGTTAACACCTCTATGGTGAATAGTTCAACCGTATTTTTTTCTGCAATAGTTACCTTAAGTTGATAGTTTCCAGTGTCTAAGGTTGTCGGGTCGAAAGTAAAGGTATTGAGCAATGCATCAGAGTTATCATCAATTAACACACCATCAATACTTTCAAAGGTAATGCTATGTCGGTTATTTATATTTATATCAGAAACATCAGCAGTCACTGTGACTAAGCCTGATGTAGGTGAAATAGCGCTAATAAGAGTGTTTGCTTGCGTGACATTTATCTCAACCATAGGTTTGAAATTATCATTACTAACATTAACGAGCAATGCGGACTTTTCATCAATGACCGCGTTAGTTGCCTCAGTGAAACTAACCACTAATACATCACCTTGTTGGGCGTCGTCACTAATCGTTAAAACGATATTAGCTGAGATTGTATCTTGCGTAAAAATCACTTGGCCTGTGGTAACTTCCTCGTTGACCATTACTTGGTAGTCAACCGTAGCAGGGTAGTTTGCCGCCGTACCTGATAAAGTTATCGGTATTAATATTTCACTACCGGACTCGGCAATTAAATCAAGGCCTAGATTAGCTTGCGGTTTGATATGAACGTTTATATTTTTATAGGTAAACAAACCTGAAGCATCAGTCGCCTCGACGATAATGGTATGTCGACCAGACGCTAGTAATACGTCTTCATTTTCTGATATTTGAGCACTTTTATAGAGACCATCAAAATCATCGTAAGCTAAAAAGTTAGCTTGCTGCGCCATTACTGCATCGGTGATGTCCGTTAATGAGCCAGTAGCGTCAACAGAAATTATTACCTCGTTTGCGTCAAATACAGGCGCGTAGAAATCGTCTCGGATGGCAGGGTTTGTGCCGTTTTCTATCTCAACATTATCAGCAATACCATCATTATCACTATCCTTAGAGCTAGGATCTAAGCCTAAGTCGTATTCTTCAAGGTTTGACAAGCCGTCGCCATCAGGGTCTTCTAAAGCATTATTAGTACCAAGTGCTAAACCGTATCGTCTTTCCCAAAAATCAGGTAAGCCATCAAAATCAAGATCCATGCTTACTTTGGTATAGGTAATAATCAGTTCAGGTTTAAATGCTGATTCTAAAGAGTCGATACTTCTTCCTTTATCTATATCATCAAGGCGGGTTATAGCAAATGAAACATTCTCGCCTTTGATGATTGCTGCGCTTACATCTATTTCGGCATACTGATGCTCTGCTTCGTCAAATACGCCATCAGTTTGGGTATTACCCGGAAGAGAGATGTTACTGGCTAATAGCTCTCCATGTAGTGGTTTGGTATTCCATGTTAATGCTGCAGAGTTCCATGTACTGTCATTTACTTTATATATCGCTATGTCATTGGTGCTATTACCGGTGCGATGTATCCGTAACATTGTACGTAGAGGACTACCTTCCATCATATCTATTTGGCTAACATCAAATTTAAGATAAGCATATTGGAGAGTGGAAACCTCAACACCTTCATCGTTTAAATATTTGTTGCCGGTACTAACAGAGAGCTCTGTAGCATCATTAAAATTAACGGCAACATCTTCAATATTTTCATCTTCTGAGGTGATGGTATAGAAATTTTTATCTTTATATCGGCTTGTTACATAGGTATCAGCTAGCGGATTAATTGTTGCATAAAACTGTTCGACACCATTAGGGTTCATGACATTAGATTTGGGGTCACTAACATCACTTTTTGCATGGTATTCGGCAAGGTTACTGTCACCATCACCGTCAGGATCAATTAATGCATCATCACCTTTCCCCTCGATCCAATCAGCATCCTTGTCACTATTCGGGTTAAGAGAGTTATTAACTTCAAAACCGTCTGGCATGCCATCGCTATCGGTGTCAGCATTAGTAGGGTCGGTTACTGCAGTATATTCAGCTAAGTTATTTAAGCCATCAGAGTCCGCATCCCCTAATGGGTCAGTAACATCATAGGGTACGTCATTGATGAGCGCTGTGTATTTTTCTTCAAAATGGTCACTCATACCATCACTATCACTATCAATTAGGCTATAGCTAATTACTTCAGAAATATCTGATGTTTGACTAGCTTCATCTACGGCTTCAACGCGATATTGATACGATATATTTACCTCCGCGGTGTAATCAGTGTAATTAGACAGGGTATTTTTTACTAAGGCTTGGCTACCATCTTCATTAATAGTTATTAATACATTATCACGGTAGACATTATAACCAGCTAGGTCAGTGTCGTTACTCTCTTCCCAAGCTATTTTAATGCCACTGGTATTGTCAGCTGCGAAGATGTGGTCAACTGTTATTGGCTTAGGGTCAGTGGTTACGCCAGAGCCAGTGACATTTTCAATATTCAGTACAGCTGAATCGTTTGATTCATTACCGCCATTATCTACCGCTTTTATAATATATTGGTAATACTGATCAACATTGGCTGTTGCATCGGTAAATGCTGTGGTGCCAGCCGAGGTGTTGCCAATGGGAGCTCCAAATAAGAAATTTGCATTAGCACGGCGATAAATATTATAACTGGCTAAATCAGCATCCATACCCGCATCCCAAGTTAAATTAATCGTTGAAATAGCTTGTGTTGCCGTGAAATTTTCTACTGTAGCAGGAGGAAGATCAACTGCCCCTGAAGTATAAGTAACAGATAAAGAAGGTACAAACTCGGCCGTTAGAGGGTCATTAGCAGCTTCAATGCTGTAAATTTTCTTTTTATTTTCGGTTATATTTTGAATATCAAATGATAATGTACCTGAAGAGGTAACTGCAGCGGTAACATCGGCGAAAATGGGGGCAGCCGTTTTTAAGTCCATTTGAACAATTTCGCTGCCTCTAGTAGGTACGGTAACACCGTCTATAGTTTCATCAGTCCACTGGGCTGAACCATCAAGAAGAAGGTTACTTGATTCGCTAATACTAACAGAAAATGAACCTACAGCCGTTAAAGATAAAGTTGCATTGGTGATAGTGGCGTCATCAGGTATATTCACGGGAAACTTTACCAGCGCACTCCAAACTCCTTGCTTAACTTGTAAAAAATTTAAATTATTATCTTGTAAACCAGCAACACCAACCTTTAACCAAGCATCATCGCTGGCAGTAAACGCTTGAGTGATTGAAGTAATGCCACCAAGGTTGTCAGGTGTTTTTGCGGTATTAATTGGTGAACTACCTGCAATATATTCAGCTAAATTAGAAAAACCATCGCCATCAACATCTAAATCACTATCGGGAACAGATGGATCATGGGGTGCAAAATCTTCTGTTGCTACCGGATCAGCGATGCCGTCATAGTTAGACTCATAACCATCATCAATACCGTCCCCATCGCTATCCGCGTAGTTAGGTTTTATGGCAAAGGTTGAGTTATATTCTTCAAAATTAGTTAATCCATCAACATCCAAATCTATTGTGCTGTCGTTGATTGAACTATCTAAGTCGTAGCTGTTTTCCCAATCATCATTCATACCATCGCCATCTGTATCGACAAGGGCATAAGCTGTTCTTGTAGAGGTATCTAGTACATTACCATCAACATCTACGGAATTTACATAAAAGTAATATTGTTTTCCAGCACCGGCGTTTGAAAAGCGTGTCATTGTGCCCGACACTAGTGACTCATCATTAATGAGTGTACCTGCTCCATCTACAGAATCTGCACGATAAAGGTTATAGCCGATATGATTCACATCAAGCACCGCATCCCATGCGATCTTAATATCTTTTAAATCATCTTCAAAGGTCATATTTACTACAGCTGCCTGTGCTGAGTAACTAAACGTACTGATACATAAAGCAGGCAACATCGATTTCATAAGCTTATTAGGTTTTAACGTAAAGTTTCTTTGATTGAGTTGTTTATTTAGATTCAACACAAACGTCTCCCTTATTTTAGTTTTTATCAAATGAATGCTATTTACTAGCTGATCGAATTTGGAAATAACCCTAAGAAGCTGGTGCTACTGCACTATCAATTGAGCGATTATTATACCATTTCATTTTAACAACTTACATTAGCTGTAAAGAAGTGTAAAGAATTATGTTGAACTTTCTTTATAGTAAACACTTTCTTAAGGGTGTTTTACTTTTTGGTTACACTTGTTTTATTTTTGTTAAATAAAAATTAATCGGTGTTTTAGAAGTAGATGGGGATTTTATGTGAATCAAGATGTTACCTATTTGGCCGTATATTAAGCGGTAATTTAGTCAATGATAACTTAAGTGCTCAGGTTTGAATGACTTAAGGGATATGTGTCTAAGGTGCTGTTAATAAAGGGGTTGGTGAACCGGGCTGATAAAGGGGTTTTTAAAGGCCCTAATGCATTTTACCGGGTGTTTCTTTATATTTTCCGCGGCGCTCACTTGATAAATATTATGTAAAGTAGTGTAAATACGCTTATGTAAGTGGTTATGTTTATGTTAAATCTGTTTATTATCTATAAAGCCCTTTTTTTGTGGTTGGTTTGTAGTTAACCAACTTTTCAAATGTAAAGATTGTGGTTGAAGAGAAACAATAGAACCTTTTGAAAGAAGATTATTCTTGAAATCAGCACGAGTGATATCGAAGAAAATAGCCTTAACTTAACCGTGTTTGTAGTAAAAACAGGGATAATTAATTCTTTCAGTAATTAGCTACTCATATTTTACAGTCACGTTTTATATTGAAATTTTATATTTCTAACAGGTCAATTATGCGGAATTTCACAGAGGTAAAACTGATGCGTACATTTAATCCATTGATTGCACTATGGATGGCTCTATTGTTAGTCGGAACTGCGGTACTTGTTATCTCTTTAACGCTTGTTATTGGCCCTGAAAATGGAGGGAGTATTTTTCGATTACTTGGTAGGTTTCATGTGTTGGTGCTGCATTTTCCTATTGTATTGCTGTTGTTAGCACCAAGTTTTGATTTTTTATCAAGAAAACCTCGTTATAAAGTGTTGGATAAGTCGGCTGATATTCTCTGGCTGTTAGCTTGTATGAGTACTGTTATTACCGCGTTGTTAGGTATGGCATTAGCGGCTACTGAAGGTTTTAATGAAGGGTTTATATCGTTTCATTTATCGGCCGGAACCAGTGTCGCGATCTTAGCGTTATTTTGTTTTGGTTTACGAGCGACATGGCTGGATTTTAAAAGTGTGTTATTAGGGCGCTGTTATGCGCTGTTGAGTGTTATTTTAATTTTTATGATGCTGGTGACCGCCCATGCAGGCGGTAATCTTGTTCATGGAAAAGGTTATATAACAGAGTTTATCCCTAAAGCTTTTCAGTTAACCTCACTGGCTAAAAAAACTGTAGCGCTAGCAAGTGTAGGTATTGATGACGGCATATCTCTAACAGTTATTCCTTTAACTCAGGGGGTAAATATAAGTGGGGATTTACCTAGTATTACCAAGTATGACAATAGTGAAGGTATTAATAACGATATCACTCAGTTTGACCTAGATACAGAACTTGATTTAAACCTTAGTTCAGAGTATCCAGACGCTAATAACACGAAATTTACACGTTCAAATAGTAAAAATAGCGTTTCAATTAGTCAGTCAACTTTAACTGGCCAGTGGCATGTTGAAAATAAAATCACCTACAACGTGACTAAGTTTGCCAAAAGAAGCCGGGTTATGATGAAAAAATATTGCTTTCAATGTCATAACAAACAGTTTCAAGCTGGTGGGATTCGTTTAGATACTCTTCCTTATAAGCCTTTAACTGCTAAGGATAAAAGTATTTGGGCGCTATCAAAAACAGTTATTGAACAAGGAGGGATGCATGCAAGTAAGGGAACGCGACTAAGCCCTAAAGAACAAGGGAAATTACTTTCTTGGCTACCTAATATCAAACGGATGAACTAATTCAGACTAACTCTTAAGGTATGATGTGATGATAAATAAACCAATAAATAGACGTGCATTCCTGCGAGGGTTAGGAGGTGCAATGATGTGCCTCCCTTATTTAAATATTATGGCTGCCACCCCAGGTACTAAGAAGCCGCCTAAAAGAATGGTATGTGTTGGCACCAGTATGGGGTTTGTTCCGCAAAATTTTTTTCCAACAACCGTCGGCTGTAACTATGTAATGCCCATTTTGCTCAAACAATTAGAGCAACATCGCAATAATTTCACTGTGTTTTCACAATTAGACCATGGCAGCCATGGCCTTGGTGGTCATGGTGGTGTGCACGCTTTTCTTTCTGGGGTGTTGGCGGAAAGGTCTAAAGGTTTTATAGAAAAAAATATATCGGTTGATCAAAAGGCTGCGCAGTTTGTTGGAGCAAAAACCCGTTTCTCTTCTTTGCAGTTTACTTCGGGCAGTGATTCAAATAATCGTCTTTCATGGAGTAATAATGGTGTTGGCATTCCGCCAATGACTGAACTGCGAGGTATTTATAAAATGCTATTTAGTCAGCTAGGAGCAACTGATAGGACATTACAACGTAAAGAAAATGCACAAGAGGTGAGTATTCTCGATTTAGTTAAAACGGATGCACAATATTTAACTAAGCGGGTAGGTAAGGAAGATAAAGAGCGTTTAGACCAATACTTTACTTCAGTGCGAGGAGTTGAGAGAAAATTACACCAGTCAGCCAACTGGATTGATACCGATAAACCAAATATTGATTATTCTTTACCCTTTAATGCTGATGGCATGGATTTTGTTGATCGAGTCCCCCTTTATTATGACTTGATCAGTTTAGCATTGGAGACTGACTCAACCCGTGTGATCAGCTTTGAATTATCGGGCATTGGTAAAAATCTAGGCGGCTTGCCATTAACTCGCGGTTATCATCAATTAACGCATCACGGTAAGGTGTCTAGTTATCTTAAAGAACTTACGCTTATAGAAAGTTTTCACACCCAACAGTTTTCACGATTTTTAGATAAAATGTCATCAGTGAGAGAAGCTGATGGCAGCACTTTATTGGATAATACTATGTCACTACTTGGTAGTGGTATGGGGAATGCTAGCTCTCACTCTAATAAAGACTTACCTTTATTACTCGCTGGTGGTGGCTTTAAACATGGCCAGCATTTACGCTTTAAAAAAGATCGGGCACGAAATTTATATACGCCAGCATCAAATCTATATGTGTCGATGTTACAACAGTTTGGTCTTGAGGTTGATTCGTTTAATCGCTCTACGGGAACACTTAATGGATTGGAGGTTGTTTCGTGAGAACTCTATTTCAGTGCCTGTATTTTATAGTGTTATTTTTAAGTGTATCTCTCTCTGCTTTTGCAAAGGATACTGGAGATATTAACCTAGATACAGTAGTACCTAAATTTATAAAAACCTACTGTATTGCTTGTCATGATAGTGAAAATGAGAAGGGAGATCGTGATTTTGAGGTACTCTTGGCAGACTCCAAATCACCTGGGTATCAACATACCTTAATAGAGATATTAGATCAGCTCAATCTAGGTGAAATGCCACCAAAGAAAAAACGTAAGCAACCAAGTAACGCAGAGCGACGTTTAGTTGTAGAAAAAATTACCGATTATCTCATTGAGGTTGATCAATCTAAAGCAGCACATTCAACTGTTTTACGTAGACTCACACGATATGAATATAATAATACTATGCGAGATTTATTGGGGGTACATCCTGACTCTTCAGATGCTACGGCAGAATTTCCGGCAGACGTTAATGTTCATGGTTTTGTAAATGTGGGTGAAAATCAAGTGCTGTCTAGCTACCAGCTACAGCACTATATGAAGGCCGCGCGTCGTTATCTAGATCAGGCATTAGTTTTTGACCAAGCGAAGGCCAATATACAAAAATTGAAATTTTCGGCGAAACATTTTAACAGTAAAAAATTAGCCAATGGCGGTGTTACTTATCGAGTTATCAGTAAAAATCAACGATATGTTGATATTGGTCATGGCCAACCGGATGAAAGCGCGCCGACTTATGCAAAAAACTTTACTAACAAGGGGGTTAGCCAAGATGGTTATTATCGTATCAGTATTAAAGCCGAGGCCGTTGGTCGTAAACATAACTATGATCCCAAAATTTTTAGAAGTGACCCTAACCAGCCATTGAAAATGGGTGTGTGGCATGTACCGGATAAACATTTACTTGATAAATCTTCTTCTGAAGGACGTGTGTTTATTTCAGCGCTTGAATTAGAAGACAATGTTGCAAATGTTTATGGCATGACGGTATGGATGCCAAAAGGCTCTATTCCTTATGTGCATTGGATTAATGGTGAAAGTATTAAGTCGGTCATGAAAAAGGTACAAAGAAAATATCATCGAGAAACCATGTCACTGTCACAAACTGATATTGACAGATTAGTAGAGCAAGGTAAAAAAGCACCCACAAGACCACGTAAGCCATCTGTAGTACTGTCAGATGTTTATGAAGGACCACGTATTCGATTATACGGTATGCATATTGAAGGACCATTAAATGAACAATGGCCGCCGAAAAATCATAGGAATATTGTTGGTGATGTTATTAAAGCCAGTGAGGTTAATATTAGTAAGGTCTTTGTTTCTTTTGCCAGAAAAGCTTTTAGGCGACCGGTGAGCAAAACTGAGGTAGCTCATTATATTAACTACACCCAAGGGCTTATTAAAGAGGGCCATGATCACGCTGAAGCTATTAAGCTTGGGCTTGCAGCAATATTAACTTCACCTCGCTTTTTATTTATGGCTGAAGGAGATGCTCAAAACAATAAATTGCTTGATGAATATGAATTGGCTAGCCGTTTATCTTATACCTTATGGTCTTCAATGCCCGATGATATTTTATTAAATAAAGCCGCTAAAGGCACCTTAAGTGACCCTAGCGTTCTCAAAGCAGAAACGTTACGTTTATTACAAGATGAGCGTTCAAAAGCATTTACTCAGCATTTCGTTAACGCTTGGCTACGCCTTGATAAACTAGGCACTATGCCCCCTGGCAGTAAATTATATCGCCGTTATTATTTTGATCGTCTCGAAGCAGCTATGCGAACAGAGACTGAAAAATTCTTTGACCATATATTGTTTACCAATAAACCCTTGGTACATTTTATTGCGGGTAATTATAGCTTCTTAAATGATAACCTTGCGAAACATTACGGCGTAGCAGGAGAGTTTGATGAATCTTTTAAACTTGTTGCTTTACCTAAAGAGTTGCGCCGTGGAGGTTTGCTTGGCCACGCTAGTATATTAACAGCCAGTGCTAATGGTATAGATACCTCTCCGGTATTACGTGGTGTATGGATGTTAGAAAGCATGTTGGGTACACCACCATCCCCACCGCCACCAGATATCCCCCCGATAGAGCCCGATTTACGGGGCACAAAGACAATTCGTGATCAATTAGCTAAACATCGCAGTTCAGATGCTTGCTCTGTATGTCATAACAAAATTGATCCATGGGGAGGTGCACTTGAATATTTTGATCCTATCGGCAGTTTACGCACAAACTATGCTGGGCGATCTAAAAAAGGGGTGAAAAAACAGAAAAAACGTGGCCCAATTATTGACGGTAGTGGGGAGCTGAGTACGGGAGAGTTAGTAAATCATGAAGGTGATTTAAAAATAGCTCTTTATAAACGACAAGCATTATTTAGCCGTAACTTAATAGCCAAGTTATTAACTTATTCTACAGGCCGGGAAATGACTTATCGTGATCAAGCGGAAATTGGCCGCATGGTAAAACAACTTGATGATAGTGGCAATGGCATGCAAGATTTACTACACCAAGTGGTTGCTAGTGACATATTTCACCAGCGGTGATTACTGCTATAAAATTAACTATAAAACGGGTATCGGTATATGCAAATAACTAGCTTAGCTTAATTGGTAGTCTGTCGCGCCATGTGCATTAAATAACGATTGATAAAGTCTTGTTGCATAATCATCTGTCATGCCGGCAATATAGTCGGCTATTACCCGCTGCGGATTTTGATTATTATCAATGGCTTGTTGCCAGCGCTTTGCACTATTACTTGGTAATAAACGCAATGGATTTGATGATAAGGCTTCAAAAAGCTCCATTACTATTTGTTGACCGCGGTATTCTAATCGTTGCAGGCTAGTTAATTTGATGACAAAAAAGTAAACGAAGTCTTTAAATATTTGTAAGGCTTGGGCTGTTGGTGTTGATAATATTGCATTATAACGCAGTAATGGCTCGGCAAACTCTATATCCTTTTGTTCGTTTAGATCTGTTAATTTAATTGCGGTAATTAAGTAATTTACCAAGCCGCCAATGGCATCTTTTTGTAAGTGATGCTGATCACTAAATAATTTTTCGGTGAGCGTTTTACTGTATTCTTTTAACCATTCATCATCGATTTTTTGGAGTTTTTTAATTACTTCACGATCAAAATCTTCACGGTTTACCACGTTTGTGACAATCGCATCTTCAAGATCGTGAATGCCATAAGCAATATCATCAGCTAGCTCCATAATTGAACAGTCTAATGATTTGAAACGTGTTTTTTTATGTGTATATGTTTTTATATTATTATGAAAATTAGGTTGCGACATGCTTTGAAATAGCTCTCTATCTTTTAAAGATAAGGGCTTAAGTATCCAATCAATGATGTCTTGGTCATCATTAAATAAACCTTTAGGGGGGTGCCATTCATCCACCTTTAATTGCCTAAAGTTATTAATACATGCTGGCTTATTGTCACTGTTTAGCGTGCCTAATAATTGTGGATATTTCATTAAACCAAGTAGTGTCCGTCTGCTTAGGTTCATGCCAAAATGTTCACTAAAGGTTTCTAAACGCGCAACTATGCGTAAGGTTTGACCATTACCTTCAAAACCACCATGGTCACGCATCATATAATTAAGGGCTATTTCTCCACCATGACCAAAAGGTGGGTGACCAATGTCATGCGCTAAGCAAATAGTTTCTATTAAACTATCACTTTGTGGAAAGAGTGCTTGTGCTAATTCGGGGGATTTGTTGCGTAGCTGTGCAGTAATGCCGGAGCCTATTTGTGCTGCTTCTAATGAGTGTGTTAAACGGGTACGATAAAAGTCACTCTGTCCGCTGCCCATGACTTGCGTTTTAGATTGTAAACGGCGAAAAGATGCCGAATGTAATATCCTAGCACGATCCCGTTGGAAAGGGTCACGGTGATCTTGCTGTCTATTGGTTACTTTTTTAAGACGTCTTGCTAACCAAACATCATCCATAGCTATCCTTAGTCAAAACTGAGTGCATTTATATAAGTTAATTAAATCAAGAGTAACTTAACTGTTTGAACTTACTATAACTTACATCATTTTTTTTGGCATTATTTACTTATTAAAGTGCTGAAGTTTATGGCTTCCCGCTAAGACAACGCAGAAATGACGCCCCAGACACCAATTGATAGCGCTGGGTATACTGGGGGGATGATGACTAAGAGATTATTCTGTATCACCTAGTATATAGTAGTGTTACACGTTATATACTAGGGTAATAAGGTATTAAGCATTCGCAATAAATATTGCACGTTTAGGGGCAGGGTAGCCTTCAATTGTTTTGCTGTTGTCGTTAGGATCGAGAAAATCTTGTAAAGATTCAGTATCAATCCACTCGGTTTTTCTTTGTTCATCTAACGCTGTTATGTCAGTATTTACTACACGAACATTACTAAAACCGCAGCGTTCTAACCACGCACACATGGCTTTTTCACTAGGTAAAAACCAGACATTACGCATTTTTGCGTAGCGCTCCCCAGGTACTAGCACTGTATTTTCATCACCATCTACAATGAGTGTTTCTAATACTAATTCACCGCCTTTAACGAGTTGGGCTTTTAATTGGTATAGAAAATCAATGGGGGAACGACGGTGGTATAACACACCCATAGAAAATACGGTATCAAAAGCTTTTAACTCTGGTAACTGCTCAATTCCTAGTGGCAATAAATGCACTTGTTCATCATCAATAAAATGTTTAACGGCATTAAATTGCATTAAAAAAAGTTGGGTAGGGTCAATACCAACAACAAATTTTGCACCTGCACCGCGCATGCGCCATAAGTGATAACCGCTGCCACAGCCTATGTCGAGCACATATTTATCGGATAAATCGCTGATATGTTCGCTTAACCTGTCCCATTTAAAATCGCTACGCCACTCAGTATCAATATGTAAGCCATGAATGTGGTAAGGCCCTTTACGCCAAGGCTTGAATTTTTTCATTAGATTCTCAAGACGTTTAAATTGTCCTTGATCTAAATCACCTAATTCACCTACTTTTACTGTATTTACCATATCTGTTGTTGTATTACTTTCTACAACGGGTAATGCATCAAGCGTTTTTTGCCAATGTTTAAATTCACCATGCAAGTTGTTTTCATACCAATGGCTTAATTGTGCAGGTAGAGTATTTAGCCAATGAGCTAAGCGGTTTGTGGCTATTTTTTGGTAAAATTGATTGAACTGTTTCATAGGGATCTAATTATTGGTTTGTATATAGCTACTTGGTGTGTTGAATATTAATTTATCGCTATTTTACAATTATTTGATTGCAATAAGTGATGTAAAGTTAAAGCACTGGAACCATAAGGAACTATGGTTAAAACCTGCTTGAGATAGACGTTTGGTATGCACCTTAAGTGAGTCGGTTAGCATTACTTTTTCTAACGCACTGCGCTTTTGGGCAACTTCTAATTCACTATAGCCGTTGTCTCGTTTGAAACTATGGTGTAAATCCACCAAAACATTATCAATGGTTTCATCATCACTGGTGATTTTCTCTGACAGAACAAGCAAACCGCCGGGCTTTAAGCCCTGAGCTATTTTGTTTAATAATGCCTGACGCTGCGATTTTTCGATAAATTGCAGGGTAAAGTTTAATACCACCATAGAGGCATTTTCAATCTTAATATCTTGAATATTGCCTTCAATAATAGTTACTGGTGTATCACCTTTAAAAGCCTCAACATGCATTTTACAACGCTTTACCATATCTATAGAATTGTCTACTCCAATGAGTTGGCAGTTTTTAGCGTTAATGCCTTTACGCATAGCAAGGGTAGCAGCACCTAAAGAACAACCAAGATCATAAATATTACTATTGTCTTGAACAAAGTGTTGGCTAAGTCGACCTATAGTGTCGATAATAGTATTATAACCTGGCACAGAGCGAGAGATCATGTCGGGAAATACTTCTACAACTTGTGCATCAAACGTGAAGTTTTTTACTTGTTTATGTGCTTGTGAGTAAATTAAATCGGTATCAGAATTAGGCATTTGCTTTGCTATATTCACTATTATGTTAAGTTAGTATCTATACTTGTAGCCATTTAGAATGCTTATTTTAGCTTTCTTGGTTGGTAGCAGGTAAATAAAAGCTTATTTTAACCGATCTCATTAGCAACGCTATATATATAGGGTGTTTTTTTGAATTTTTTTTATAAACAGTCCAGTTATGCCATTTTAGTGACATTATTTCTGGCTCTTTTTAGCCAGTCAACGTTTGCGGCAAAGGCAGACATAGAAGATCCGCGATTGATAGGTACTGATACTTTTACGATTAAGCAGCCACTGACAATTGCTATTAATGAAACCTCCTTCCCTTATCATTCTATTGACGAACAAGGCAGAGCCATTGGACTTATGGCCGATATGTGGCGTTTATGGTCTAAAAAACAACAGGTTGAAGTGAACTTTGTTGTCCTACCTTGGCTTGAAACGCTCAGTGAAGTGGCTAAAGGCAATGTTGATATTCATGGTGGTTTAAGTATTATCGATTCGAGACGAAAAACACTCGCCTTTTCTAAGCCTTTGTTTTCAATTTATACCCATCTTTATGTACACCAGCAACTTAATACTGTTGATAGTCTTGCTGATTTAAAACCTTATAGTATCGGTGTTGTTAAAGGCTCGGCCCATATTGATAAATTGAAAAAATATCATCCTGATTTAGCCATGAAAACCTATAGCAATCGGCATGATTTGTATCGTGCAGCGTTAAATAATGAAATTTTAGTTTTTACAGGCTTAGAGAAACTAGCTGATAACTTTCCTGAGTACGATACTTTACGACACCGTTTTCCTGTACACAAAGTATTACGTTACCAGCAGGGCGACTATGGAATAGCAGTGGCTAAAAGCAATGTTGCATTACTACGTTTTATTGAAGAAGGTTTTGAAAAAGTAACTAGGCAAGAAAGGTCTATTATTGAACGAAAATGGTTAGGCTTAGATAAACAAAAAGATAGTTTACTTGTTGCTTTTTCATCTCATTACCCACCATATATGGGCGTTAGTCCATCAGGTGAACCACAAGGTTTATTGATTGATGTTTGGCGCTTATGGTCTAAACATGTTGGTATTAATGTAGAGTTTGTTGCTCGTGATATGGCTGAGGGATTAGAACTTATTACAGGACAAAAAGTAGATGTGTTATTAGCCTACCCAAATCATGCAACACTTCCTGACAATACGCTATTTTCTGAGCCTATTTATTTATCCAATGTTCAGGTGTTCTTGAGTAAAAAATTAAAAAAAATTAAAGGAGAAAAAATTCATTCACTTGAAGAGTTTTCTCAGAAGTTTCGGCAGCACGTTATTGGTGTTTGGCAAGGCTCTACGTTTAAAAAACAGTTTGAAACACAATACCCAAACGTAAATGTTCGTTATTTTAGTAGTTTAAACGCGATGATAAATGCTGCAGATCAAGGGGAAATATCAGGCATTGTCGGCATAGTCGACTTAATTAACGCAAAATTGGTGCAAAGTAACCTACAAGCGCTCTTTTATCGTCTCGATAGTCCTGTTATTACCCTGAATTTATCGCCTGTGATTCACCAACAAAATAATAAATTAATTGAGATTATCAATAGTGGCTTTAGCGAGTTAGATATTAATGCTCTTATTCAAATTGAAGATAGGTGGTTAAATGGTAATACTGGTGAATATTACTATAAAAATCAAGCACAAAAAATCACTTTGACGAAAGAAGAGTTAGCTTTTTTAGCCTCACGTAAAACAATTAACCTAGGTATTGTCAAACAGCTATCGCCGGTTGAATTTATTGACGAGCAAGGAGAGTTTTCAGGTATCAATAGAGATATCATTAACTTAATTAAAGATAGAGCCAGTATGGACTTTACCTTTGTACCGTTCGATACGTGGCAACAGTTATATGATGCACTACTCGCTAATGAAATTGATATGCTTGGCGGTATCACTCCAACACTTGAGCGCGAGAGCCAAATGTTATTTACTGACAGTTACTGGCAAATGCCCTGGGTAATGGTGCACCCTCAATACTATGGGCGTAAAAGTAAACTCGAAGATTTTTATGGTAAGCAGGTTGCGATAGTTAAAGGTTACTATTTAATTGCAGACTTAAGGAAAAATCATCCTTTAATTACATTCAAATTAGTTGATGACAGAGAACAAGCATTAGTTGCATTGCAACAGGAGCGTGTTGATGGTTTTATCACTACCATGGCCTCTGCAACACAATTATTAAAACAGGAGAACATCGTTACTTTGGTGATCTCTATGATGGAAGATGTCAGTTTAGATAAAAGTCATTTTGGTATAAATAAGCATGCACCTCTGCTTAAAAGTATCATTAATAAAGGTTTAATGTCGATTACAGAGAAAGAGAAGCAGGCTATCTACGACAATTGGTTTACCTTAGCCATTAAAACAGGTTTTGATAAAAACGTTGTTTTACAGGTAGGTGCACAAATTGGTGTCATTATTTTATTAGTTCTTGGCGTTATTGTTATGTGGAATAGACGTTTGCAAATAGAAATAAAACACCGTGAACAGCTTGAAAAAATAATGAAACATATGGCCACCCATGATGAATTAACGGGGCTTGCTAATAGAGTATTGTTAAAGGATAGATTAAGCACTGCAATCGAGTTTCATCGACGTCAATCCCTTAAAATGGCGATACTGTTTATTGATTTAGATGGTTTTAAAAGTATCAACGACACTCATGGACACGGTGTAGGTGATGAGTTATTACAGCAAGTTGCGCTGCGGTTACAAGGCTGTGTTAGGAGTTCTGATACGGTAGTTCGTTTTGGTGGTGATGAATTTGTATTGTTACTCACGGGCTTACACAGCCCTAATGAAGCGTCTTATGTCGCTGAAAAGGTTTTAAGATTGATGCAAAAAGAATTTGAACTGTCTAAAGCGAATGCTTTTATCGGCTGTAGTATTGGTATTTCAATGTATCCTGACGATGGCGATAATGATATCGATTTACTCAAAATTGCTGATACCATGATGTATAAGGTTAAAGCGGCAGGTAAAAATCACTATATATTCAATTAGGTTGAATTAGATCCGCTCGTAAAAGACAGTCAAGAAAAGGAGAATAGAAATCTTTCTTAACTTTTCTTGGTTAATACGTGTGTTGAGTTGCATTAATTAGTGGTTATTCGACAGGATACTTTGAAGGTAACAATTGCAACATATTAACTAACCTGAACTCTGGATAAGCAGCATTTGCTCAATATTCCCCTTTACCCAATTCTCAGCGTTAAAACGTCGATAAATAACCTGTTATTCATAAACGTTTTGCCTTGATAATCGAATAAATTGAAACATTGAGAGAGTATATCGCTATTTAACCTGATAACTTTTATTTTTAATAACCGTAAGTTCTTGTTTTTAATTCAATACCAAGTACTCATTATCCAGAGTTCAGGTTAACTAGGCACTACTTCAATGACTTTCAAATATGGCTCTCAGTTGTCGGTTTATTTCTGACCAGTTAACTCTTTCTTTCGCTGAATTTATCAAAGCCATGGTGGATGAAGAGATTATACCAATTCCATTAAATTATTGCCCACTTGTGCTGGTTAAAATACCCCAAGAATTCGTTGCTCTCAATTCCAATAGCCAGCTATTTCTCAATCGTGCGCCTACCTTGATTTATTTTTCCTTCGCACAACAAGATCACAAACTTAATTGAATTGGTATTACCATCAGTCTTTAGTTCTAAACTTTCTTGTTTTTCGTCGTGATTTCCAAAGTGTATTGTTGGGAATCGACAATCTTTAACGATAAAATGCGCTTAGTGTGTTATTAATTAACGCATCCGCTTGTTCTTGGGTGACATTAACAATCTTTGCTTTATAATATGGCCAAAATTATCCTTACAAACGCTACGTAGTGTTTGTTAATAAATATAATAGAATTGGTATAGGACAAAATACATGCGCAGTCTTTATTGTGGTGAGGTAAACGAATCTCACATCGGGCAAGAAATAACTTTATGTGGTTGGGTTAACAAACGTCGTGATTTAGGCGCAGTGATCTTTTTAGATTTACGTGACCGTGAAGGTTTAGTGCAAGTTGTTTATGATCCGGATTTACCAGAAGTAATCAAAAAAGCGAATACTTTACGTAATGAATTCTGTGTTCAAATTAAAGGTAAGGTTCGCGCTCGTCCTGAAGGGCAAGTAAATAAAGACATGAAAACTGGTGCTATTGAAGTACTTGGTTTAGAACTGACTATTTTGAATAAGTCTGCGCCACTGCCTTTAGATTCAAACCAAACTAACTCAGAAGAGTTACGTTTAAAGTATCGTTACCTTGATTTACGTCGTGTTGAAATGACTGAGCGTATGCGTTTTCGCGCTAAAGTCACTTCTGCTGTACGTAGTTCACTAGAAGGGCAAGGTTTTTTAGATATCGAAACACCTATTCTCACTGCAGCAACGCCTGAAGGTGCTCGTGATTATTTAGTACCAAGTCGTACTCACAAAGGTCAGTTCTTTGCTCTACCTCAATCACCACAGCTATTTAAACAGTTGTTAATGATGTCAGGTATGGAGCGTTATTACCAAATTGTTAAATGTTTCCGTGATGAAGATTTACGTGCTGATAGACAACCTGAATTCACTCAAATAGATATTGAAACTTCATTTATGAGTAGTGAGCAAGTGATGGAAGTAACGGAGAAAATGATCCGCGAATTATTCCAAACCATGCTTGATGTAGATTTAGGTGACTTCCCACGTATGCCTTACTCAGAAGCAATGACTCGCTTTGGTAGCGATAAACCTGATTTACGTAACCCTCTAGAGTTAGTCGACGTTGCTGATATTTTAAAAGATGTAGAGTTTAAAGTATTTTCAGGCCCAGCTAATGATGAAAAAGGTCGTGTTGCGGTAATTTGTGTACCACAAGGCGCAGCTAAATTTTCTCGTAAAGGCCTTGATGAATTAACGAAGTTTGTTGGTATTTATGGCGCGAAAGGCATGCCTTGGTTAAAAGTAAATGATATTGATGCCGCGCTCTCTACGGGTGTTGAAGGTTTACAATCACCAATTTTGAAATTCTTATCAAGTGATGAAGCAATAGCATTATTAAAACGTGTTAATGCTCAAACGGGTGACATTATTTTCTTTGGTGCAGATCAATATAATGTTGTTACTGAGTCTTTAGGTGCACTTCGCCTTAAATTAGGTGAAGAATTAGAGTTACTTGAAGGCGACTGGAAACCTTTATGGGTTGTTGACTTCCCAATGTTTGAAGAAGTCGATGGTCATATGCATGCTATTCATCATCCATTTACCGCACCAACTAATTTAACGGCAGCAGAGTTAGAAGCTAACCCTGTTGGCGCTTTATCTGATGCGTATGACATGGTGTTAAACGGTTGTGAATTGGGTGGTGGCTCAGTGCGTATCCATAACCAAGATATGCAAGCAGCAGTATTTAGAATCTTAGGCATCAGTGATGAAGAAGCAGAAGAAAAATTTGGTTTCTTGCTTGAAGCACTACAATACGGCGCTCCACCACATGCTGGTTTAGCCTTTGGTCTTGACCGCCTTGTGATGTTAATGACAGGGGCCAGTTCAATTCGTGACGTAATGGCCTTCCCTAAAACAACTACTGCAGCTTGTCCATTAACTAACGCACCAGGCAATGCAAACCCTGAGCAATTAAAAGAGCTAGGTGTGGCAGTTATTAAAGAGAAAAAAGACGAAGCAGCTTCACAAGAGTAATAGCTTTAGCTATTGTATTTCTGATTCCTTTATTTTTCCATAGGAATCAATGAGGTAATGACATGCCCGAAGTGTATAGTTGGGAGTCCATTGTCTAAAGTTGCTACGAAAAAGCGTATTGAGGGTTTCCCCTCTCTACGCTTTTTTTATACACTCAGTTTGTTCGAGTAACCTGCATATTTTAAGGTATTAAATGACAATTATTTTAGGGATTGACCCAGGATCGCGCTTTACTGGTTATGGTGTGATAGAGCAACAAGGTCAAAAGTTTACCTACCTTGGCAGTGGTTGTATTAAAGCATTAAGCCAAGGGGAGGATTTCGCTTCACGTTTACAGACAATTTTTGCTGGTGTCTCAGAGCTAATCATCCAATTTAAGCCTGATATGTTTGCTATTGAACAAGTATTTATGGGAGTTAACCCAGGTGGTGCCTTAAAGCTTGGTCAAGCACGTGGTGCCGCCATTGTTGCGGCAACTAATACGGGTTTAACTATTGGGGAATATTCAGCCAGGCAAATAAAGCAGGCGGTTGTTGGTACGGGGGCTGCTGATAAAAGCCAAGTTCAACATATGGTGAAAAATATATTAAAGCTACCAGGTACACCACAAGCCGATGCCGCCGATGCTTTAGCGGTAGCATTATGTCATGGTCATAGTCATAGCAGTATCGCCAAATTAGCTGGCCAAGCCAGTAAAACGGTTAGAGGCCGTTTGCGATAATTAGACAAAGAATAAATGGCTCAGTTCTTTCAATAGTTCAACGAATTACGTCTTCCTATCCTTAAGTAACCTTAACTCTCAACTCTCAACTCTAAAGGACTACCGATATTGAGTTAATACTTGTCATTGTCATTTCTGAAGTACGCTATCTAGAATAAATATTAGTTATACCAATTCTATTAAGTTTGTGATCTTGTTGTGCGAAGGAAAAATAAATCAAGGTAAGGCGCTCGATTGAGCAATAGCTGGCTATTGGAATTGAGAGCAACGAATTCTTGGTTTTTTTTAACCAGCACAAGTGGGCAATAATTTAATGGAATTGGTATTAGCACGTAGCCATATTTTTTTAGCGATGGTGATGGTTTAGCAACATCTGTGGTGCATATACTTGATTTATATATCAAACTTCGAAACAGTGTCAGCTTAGTGAAATTCATGAGTTTTAAGCAGCTCTAATGCTGTGTTGTTTACCTATTCTTGCATTGTAATTCAATTTTCTTAAGCTATGCTTATTATAGTTCTACTGCATCGATTGGGTGAATTGTTTTGTGTGTTAGCAAAGCTTTATACTCCTTTACTCAACGATTGTTGGTATTTATATAGCGAATAACCAAGGAGCGTGTATTTATGATGAAGCGGCAAAAACGCGATCGCCAAAATAGGGCACACACAAGAGGTTACCAAGCAGGTATATCTGGTCGTTCTAAGGAACATTGTCCGTACCAAAATGATGCAATAAAGTCACAATGGCTTGGCGGATGGCGAGAAGCCATAGAAGATAAACAACAAGGTCTGTTCAAATAAACAACTATTTGTTATATCAAGAACAGCTCAACCGTTTCAAGTTTTTATAATAAAAAGGCAAGCTTATCAGAGCTTGCCTTTTTTATAAGTTGTACTGTAGTTTTAAGGTTGACCATTAGAGTAAACGTTTATGAATAACGGATTATTTATCGACGTTTTAACGCTGAGAGTTGTATAAAAAGGAATACTGAAAAAATGCTGCATATCCAGAATTCAGGTTAATGAACTTACTGATTTAATTCGTTCAGAACAGCTAATACTACATCATGGTGTTCTTTGGTTTTAAACTTATTAAAAACGTGGCTTATTTTGCCATCAAGTCCAATTAAAAAACTCAAGCGATGGATACCATCATATTCTCTGCCCATAAACTTCTTCAAGCCCCAAACACCAAATTGATCAGCAACTTGATGGTCAACATCAGATAATAACGAGAAATTTAGTTCATCGCGCTGGCAAAATTTAGTAAGACGTTTTACTTCGTCAGGGCTGATCCCGAAGACCACGGTATTTAACTCGTTAAGCTCTGATTTTATGTCACGTAGGCCTTGGGCTTGAACTGTACAGCCAGGTGTCATAGCTTTTGGATAGAAGTATACTAATACTTGTTTTTTACCAATGTAGTGAGCAAGAGATATCGACTCATCATTTTCATTTGCTAGGGTAAATAGTGGCGCTTGGTCACCAACCTTTAATGTATTCATTTTTAACTCACCTTTATTTTTCTTTGAAAGTCACGGTACAGTATTCTAGCAATCATAGTGATTACAGCAAATTAGCATTAGCCTTTTTAATAAAACCTTGGACATCAGTTTGTTGACAAAGCTCTAAAAAGTCACGTTCAAGTTCATCAATGCTAATTTTCTCAGTTAGCGCAAACAATATGTTGGCACTCATATGGTTTGTTTTGGGATCTATTTCTGACTTTAAGGAAGATATATCAATTTTACGAGTGGCAAAGAAGGCAGTCATTGCTTTTAGAATGCCAGGTTGGTCTATGCCAGAATAATTTGCTTGGTAATGTTTTACTAAGTCAAAGGTCCGGTGACCAGAAGTTCGCTTCATCATAGTTATTAAATCCAAACTATGTGCAACTTTTGGGAGCCTAGCTTCAATTCTATTAATTGCTCGAGTATCACCAACAAGTAACATAATAAAGGTAAACTCAGAGCCAAAAAGAGCCATTCGGCTGTCTAATATATTACATTCGCATTCACTTGCTAATTTAGTTAATTCACTAACACAACCTGTTCGATCCGCTCCCATCGCTGTTAGTACTAAATATTGTGACATTAATTACGCCTGAGTTGTCAAGAAAGACGCATTGTAACTGATCATGGTTAAAGTTGGAATCATCTTACATTTTTGTGGTCATATAACTTGTGTTTGTAAAATCAGCCAAGTACCATGGGGCGCAGTATTTATACCTAACAGATTAATTAATTGGCCAAGTTAGCGCTATATTAACTTGCTTAAAACAAACAGAATAATATAAATGTAGCTCTACCTATACTTCATTTGTTTTGTACTGTTACTAGTTTGCTAATGAGTTCTCAAAGAGCGAGCAATAAACTGGCCCGTTAGGTATTCTCCCTGTTTATATCAAATTTTTTTAAGTGAGCTTAGTTGGGTTTTGAATATCAATAACCTAAGCCACAGGAGTTTTAATGAGTTGTAGAGTATTGTATTTATCGCTGTTTGCCTTGTCACTTACTGCATGTGGTTCTGTTAATAACAAACAAGCCGAAGGTAATTTTGATTATCAGCATAAGCCTGAAGCTAATGATCTTGTGATTCCTGAAAATTTAGATAAACCAAAACAAGTGAATGATTATTTTGTAACTGACAAAATAAATCATCAGGGTCCTGTGGGTAAAAATATGGATATCCGTGCACCATCACTGGTTATGCCAATTGCTGCTTCTTCGCGTGTTGTTGAAGAATCTAGTACTGCAATTATTTGGTTTGATAAGGTACTTGAAGATAAAGACTTATTAGAATTTATTGAAAAAGTTGTCACAAAAAAGCTTGAAGAAGATAACGTTACTTTTAATTATGTTGAAGAAGATACTGAAGTGACATTAAGTAAAGTCATTGAAGGAGCAACAAGCTTAAAGGAAACGAGTATTAAGCGTGAAGGCATTAAAACTGCCATTATTGAGTCTGACTGGTATCATAATGAAGTTGATGTTGGTTGGATCTTTACTGAAATACAATTTTCTAAAAGTTTACGTTTTCGCTACCAATTGTTGGCCAAGCCACATGGTCGTAGTGTTTCTTTACGGGTTTCATTAGTCGATTTCTTACAAACGGATGAGACTGGTGGTAGCAAAACTATGGATCCTATCGATAAGCAAAGAGCTGAAAAAGCGATGCTTAATGAATTGATTGCTGCAGTAGATTATAGCTACCGTGTGCAACAACGAGCCGATCGTTTAACTCGTGCCAATCAAAAGTTAGTCACTATAGGTCAAAATATTGAAGAAGAGCCAGCTTATGTTGTTGAAATGGGCTTAGAAGATTTATGGGATAATATGCCTTTATTCTTCGAAAAACATGGCTTTACTATTAGTGACCTCAATGAAGACAAAAAGATATATTTTGTTGATTTTGTTAAGCCCGATACAAGTATCTGGGATAGCATTTGGGGTGATGATGTACCTAGCATTGATGTTAATGATGCACATTACCAATTTGTCTTAGCGCCACTTGATGAATTGAATCACAAGACTGCAGTGACTATTTACAACGCTGCCGGTGAGCCATTGCCACAGGAAACACTTGAGCGCATTTTTCCAGTTATAGAAAAAGGCTTATCATTTAGAGACGTTTTCTAGTTATTAGGAAAAATAGCAGAGTTAGAAGTACTTTGCAGGCATAAAAAAACTCCACACAGTGGAGTTTTTTTATGCCTAAAGCTTTATTAAATTATTACCCAGTTGTGCGGTCAAAAATTGAAAAAATCGGCGATGCTCCCAATCATACACGGTAGCTGTTAGACATTTGAGCGCCTTGCTTGAATTTTATCTCTCTATGTATGTTCAATAAGATCAAGAACGTAATGGAATAGGTATGAGTTAGGGCTTGTTTTTTTCAATTGGTGGCATTTGATGACCACTTTTATTGCTTCTAGGAAGGGTTTCTTTTAAGTCATTTAAACTCTGTTTACGCATCTTTTGTTTTGAGCTTTTTTGAAATGTACTCAAGTTGCCTATAATGATAACTACCGTTATCACAATCATAAAAATAGCTAACCAATTATCCATTGGAATGCCTCTTAAATAGAATCATTGTTAAGGTAGTATAACATTTGTAGGGGCTGGGCAAACATTGTTAATATACCGCTTTGCTATGTCATCAAGGTTATTAATAATAATCTCTTTACCTAATAACTGACTGTTACTTAATACTTGTGATAACAATTTAATATCAAAAGCCTGTTGAAAATCTTGAGCTACAGGTAAGTAAGATAAGTGCCAAGGCTCCCTGGCAATGCCTCCTTGGAAACTTAAATAAGGAAAATAAAACCCGTATAGATACGCATGTTTTTCCAGCCAAGCAGATAGCCTCGCTAAAGGACCTTGTTTACTGTATTCCCATTCTTCGAGCTGTAACTGATAACCGTCAGCTAATAAATTTGGCGCGTAAATATCAATATCACAGCCCCAATGATGCCTACTAGCACCAGGTAGGGCTGAATACAGTAAAATACTGTGAATTAATTCTAGTGGTGATAAATTTTGAGTAGCAATCACCTCACCATCACTGTTTTTAATTGGTGTTTTACCAGAATATTTATTGTTCCATAACATAAGTTGCCGGTCAAACGAACGAAAGCCACTAGCAATCTTTATTTCAATATCATCGGCTTTGGCGGCAATAACAAGCGCATTAAAGGCGCTGACCATTTCTTGATGAATTGCGACATGCTCACTTACATAATTTAGATGATCTTGGCTTTGACCAACAACTTGGCTGAACCTAATGTGATTACTCATTTGCATGATGGATTACAATCTTATTGTCGGTTATGGTTTTTATGTGTACATAATACATTCACCAAGCAGTGATAATAAATATCAACTAACTTTTCTAAGTCGTCACAACATACCGACTCATTTACCTGATGAATAGTAGCGTTACAGGGTCCCAACTCGATAACTTGTGCACCTGTTGGAGCAATAAAGCGCCCATCTGATGTACCTCCAGAGGTTGAAAGTTGTGTGTCTTTGCCAGTGACGGACAGTATTGCTTGGCTAACTGCATTTAAAAAACCATGCTCAGATTTTACTTGTTCGGTGATAAACGGTTTGCCATTAAAAGTCCACTTTATGTCATATTCAAGCTGATGTTTATTGAGGATTGACTCAACTTTTTCAACGATAATTTGGTCGGTTAACTCTGTACTATATCGTAAATTAAACAAAGCATTAATATGTCCAGGCACAACATTGGTCGCGCCTGTGCCCGCATTAATATTTGATAGTTGAAAACTGGTGGCAGGGAAGTATTCGTTACCCTTATCCCATTCAACTTGACTTAATTCAGTTAAAGCTGGCATGGCTAAGTGTATCGGGTTTTTAACATGTTCAGGATAGGCTACATGACCTTGCTTACCCTTTATATCAACTTCAGCTGAAATGGAGCCACGGCGACCATTTTTTACAATATCACCGACAGCGTGTGTACTTGATGGCTCACCAACTATACAGTAGGTGATTTTTTCATTACGTGCTTCTAAGGTGTCTATAACTCGGGTTGTGCCATTAATGAAAGGTCCTTCCTCATCACTGGTAATTAAATAAGTGATGGCGCCTTGATGATCCGGATGGTCATGAATAAATTGCTCTGTCGCTATTATCATTGCCGCCAAACTACCTTTCATATCTGCAGCGCCACGGCCATACAACATGCCATCAATAATGGTAGGTTCAAATGGCGGTGTATTCCATAATTCAAGGTTTCCGGCAGGTACTACATCGGTGTGACCGGCGAAACAAAAAACCAAGTCATTTGTGGTTTTATCTGTGCTGTTGCGACGAGACCAAAGGTTAGTGGTATCAGCAAAAATCATGCTTTCATTATTAAAGCCGATTTTTGTTAATCGCTGTGCGATTAATTTTTGACAACCTGCATCTTCAGGTGTAACGGAAGCTCTAGCAATAAGGTCTTTAGCTAGTTCAATAACAGCACTTTTATCTTTTTGTTCAGTTTGACTCACAAGGATTACCTTTGATTTATTTTTATTACCTAGATTGTATTTGCCAATGTTCTTGATTATTTTGGGTCGAAAAGGCTTTGATATTGATCAACTTTAAAACCAAGGTTGAGCTGGTCATTTAATGGTAACAAAGGTCTTTTAAGCAGAGTAGGTTGTTCTAGCACGGCAGTAAATATTACTTCATCGGTTAAATTGTTCTTGATCTCATCAGGTAAATTACGAAACGTTGTACTACGTTTGTTTAATAATAATGACCAATCGCTTTGTTCGACAAATTGAGTGAGTAACTCGGGGGTTAAAGGCTGTTTTTTAAAATCATAAAGTTGATATTCAACCTTATTAGCTTCGAGCCACTTAGCCGCTTTTTTAACTGTATCGCATCTATTGGCAGAAATGCCGTATAATGTAATCATCTTTTAAGGGTATCCAAATATCCAATAAATTAGGTTTAAGATGATATCAGAAACAATCGGTTATATCCGCTTTTCTTCGGACAGACAGGCAGAAGGTGATAGTGTTGAAAGGCAACGGGCAGTAATACTTAATATTGCCAAAGGGCGTGGTCTTACTGTTGATAAGTGGCTAACAGATGAGGGAATATCAGCTTTTCATGGAGATAATCTTACAGGCGCATTAGGTGGACTAATAGCCGAGGCAAATAATGGAAAATTTAATGGCACTTTATTAGTAGAGAACTTAGATAGAATATCACGACAGCATCCAGAGAAAGCACTACAAGTTTTACTGAATCTAATGCAAACAGGCGTTACCGTTATTACTTGCGCTGACAATAGGGAACATTCAAGTGGTGGCGACCCTATGAACCTATTTAATTCACTAATAACATTCATGAGAGGTAATGAAGAAAGCGCCATGAAAAGTCGCAGAGCCCATTCTGCTTGGGCTAGTAACAGAGAGAAGCTTAAGGATGGAGTGAAGATAAAAAACGCTTATATTCCTAGGTGGCTTGAGTGGTCTGGTGATGAACTCGTAATAATTGAGGATAAAGCTAATCTAGTCAGAAGAATGTTTAAGTTATGTACTGAAGGGCTTGGCTATTCTGCCATATCTAAGATACTAAATAATGAAGGTATACCTACTCTAGCAGGTAAGGGGCTTCATAGAGCTAGTGGCGTAGCTCACTTTATTAAAAACCGTAGTGTCATAGGCGAGTACCAGCCGCATACTACAGTTGAAGGGAAACGCCAGCCCGTAGGCGAGGCTATAGCTAATTACTATCCGAGTATTATTAGTGAAGACTTATTCTATCGCGCTGCTGGCGCTGTAGATGTTAGAAATAACTATGGTAGCGGAGGTTATCGAAGAGGTTCTTTTACTAACCTTTTTAGTGGGTTAATTAGGTGTACTTGTGGCGAAATGATGTTGCTTAGAAATAAAGGTAAAGCAGGAATTGATCAACGCTACCTATTATGCCCTAGAAAAGACTATGGTAATTGCGAACAGAAGTCTATTAGGTATGACGTCATCGAAAAGCAGATAATAGTAGCACTTTCTATATTACCCGATGTTAATAAGACTAGGGACAACGGGGCAGCTATAGATAGCCTAAACGGGCGCTTAGTTACCTTAAGTAAAGCTAGGGATGAACTTGTAGAAGTATTGGTGCAAGTACCATCAAAATCGGTTACAGAGCGCCTAGTGGCAGTAGAAAAAGATATCAATAAGCTAACCGAAGAAATAGAAGCTCTTAAGCGAGAGGGTAGCTCAGAGCATGGCTTTAAGATAATAGATGTTGACGATAGACCTAAGTTTAACCAACAGCTAAAGAGTTGTTTATCGATGGAGCTAATAGATAACGTTATAGCTTATCGCAACCTTGACGGTAATGTATTACTTGAGCAGCACTTCGGGATGAAGTATCGAACTAGTAAGGTTCTTGATATGGAGGGAGAGGTGTTAGCAGAGACTAAGACCGACATACCGCTTAGGGCTAAGAAACAGAAGATAAGAGTAAAACAGTAGTTTCACCATACGCCAGCTACGGATTTCGGGCGTTTTCCAATAAATATTCCTTAATCTCCTATTTTTCATTCTCTTCTCGCTATATCTAAGCTAAATAAAAAGATAAATATGTAAGTAATCTCGTAATGTTGTGATTTGATTGTTAATCAGCTTTATTGGGGGATGCTTTAAGTTCTTCCCTTTTTATAGTGGTTTATTATCAATAAATATCTATAAAGATTATTACAAATACATGCTGTTGCGCTATTTCAACCCTGTGGGAATTAATAGGGGATTAAAGTGAAAACGACTAAAATATCTGCAATTCCACTGTAACCCAATGATACAAATCTACAACAATACTTCTTAAAAGCTCTTATTTATCAGTAGTATAATTCATTGGTGTCAAGTTGGCACTGTAGATGGTAGGAGTCAAAGAGTATGAGAGACTATTCAGAATTAATAGTAGTAGACCTATTAGAGAGAGTTAAGGGACTAGATAATAGAGGTAGTAATTTTACTACTAGAATTAAAGATCTAAAGAGACTGGTAGAGGTACTTTGTATATCACAACAGAGAACAATGAGTAACATAAAGTCAGTAGGGGGGAGGTAGTTAATGAAAGCACTACTATCAGTCCTAAGCAGTGATGAAGACACTACTAAGCGCTTTGAGCTTAAAGAAGACGGAACGCTAGCTAAAGGTACGTTTAGCCAACCTAGAGAATACTCCTTAAGAAACATATTGGCGGCTGATACTGCCGACGAATGCACACAGCAATTGCTAGACCTAATCGGTGAGAACTTCGGCTTCTGTCTTGGTTACATACAGCACGATTTTTACTGTACGGGGATTGAGTACGAAATCTTACCTAAGTATAAATTTAACGCTTTACGTGATGGTCAGAATATATGGGGGCATAACGATGCATACGGGATACTAGAGGGCGGTCTCTCTGATAAGCCTATAGCTACTCGTACTAAGCTTAAGACACGTAACAGAACCGAAGCCAGTAATCGAGATTTTACAAATATGCAGAACGCAAGAATATTAGCGTTTGATATAGATGTACATGACGGTATTACCTACAACGAAGTTGAAGCTAAGGCTATGAGTTCCGTAGAGAACTACGTTGAATGGTTGCACGAATTGCTACCAGAAATAGGCTTTGATAAAGCAGCTTATTTAGCTACTGTTTCTACTTCTGGTAAGCCTAGAAAGAATGGTACGCCAGAGCTATCCTTTAGTGAACTGTCCAAACGAGGTATGCACATCTACTTTATACTCGATGACGCTACGACAGGTGTAGAACATAAGAAGTTTGAAGAGACTGTTAAGGCTAGGCTATTGTCGGCTGGGCTAATGCGTCCGATACCTAGACGTCATATGTTTTCCGATAAAATTAATGCAGGTATAGAACTGACGGCAGAAGAGAACAGCGTGTATGGCTTACCTAATGGCACTATTTTCGTTACTTCTGAGATATTAGATACAGCAATACCTAATGATATCAACAGGTTGTTATTTGAAGCAGATCCGATACTGCCAGAAGGATATAGCACACATTCAGATCGATTCTGTCGAAAAAAGGGGGATTTTGTCTCACTTAAGTCATTACCCTACGAAACCGTAAGAGAGAAGGATAAAGCAGAGGTTAAAGCGACTTTTAAACAAGAGATATTAAGTCGTAAATGGTACAAACGAAATGGTGACTTATACACTACTGAAGAGGTGCTAGCGCACCTTAAAGTAACTAGTTTTAGCGTAATAGACTCAGAGCTAAACTATACGCTAGACCTGTCAGATACCCTGACCTTTGATCGTAAGAATGTACTAGATCCAATGCGGAGAAATAAATTCGTTTGGTCTATCAGAGAAGTATACGATTATCTTAACTGCCAGAAGGGTAATGAGACGCGAGACCGTAATTTAGACCTGTTATGTGACTATTCAGAAATGCCTGAGCGTACTACTAGGCTAATGACTAACGGCTATGATTTTAAGCTTTTCGTCCCTAAGATGAAGATGTATTGCAAGTTATCTGCACACTCTGAAAGCATTCTATATCGAGATAATGCTAAGGATTACTTCTTAGATAAAACTGCTATAGACGATACAGGCAATGAGTATAACCTTAAGCTAGGCGAAGCAATCGAGACGGGTTTAAATAAAGTAGTCTCTAAGGCATTACATTCGACAGGTAAGACGCACAGCATGTTAGTAATGGCTGGACGCCCTGATACGTTTAGTGTCGTTGTCGCTCCACTTAAGGCACTTGTAAGTAACTTAATAGCTAAGTTTGCTAGTGAGGGGTTAAAGCTATTAGATTATGAAAAGCTACGCAACTTTCAAGGTAACTTTACCGACTATGACGGTATTGCCGTTTGTGCGCCGTCAGTACCTAATGTTATACGAGCAGTGCAAGAAAATAGCGACAAGAAGCTTTGTCTATTAGTCGATGAGGTCGAGTGCATCTTAAAGGCTGTTAACTCAGTGCCAGAGCCTAAAGCAGAGATTATCTATACTGACCCAGCCAGAACCATATCAGTTCTAAAGCAACTAGTAGAACATTCCAGTAGCTTTTTATTAGCTGACGCTGACGCGGGCGTAGCTACTAGAGACTTTATAGATTACTGTCAGGTAGATTATGTAGTACACCGCAATAATACCGCGAAGAAAGTTAGGGCTGACGGTACGAGAGCACCAGCTTACATTAATCGTTTTACTCGGGACGGCTGGGGCAAGTGTAAGAAAGATATCGTTAGTATGATTAACGATAACCGTGATGCAGGTAAGAAAACTATAGTTTGCTCGGCTACTAAAAAGAGTCTAGTAGAGATCTTTAGTCTGGTAGACCCCAATAAAGTCGCATTAGTATCTACTAAGGTTAGCGCCAGTAATAGCAACCCTAACGAAGATCGACTGCAACAAGCTAAGGTTATTAATACGCTGATTTGCGAGGGTGACAAGTTCTTAAAGAACCCTGATGATATGTTAAATAACTATGAGGTAATAGGTCTTAGTCCTAAAGCTACTAACGGGTTAGATATTACTATCAAAGACGATGCTGGCGAGTTCTTAGACGCAGAACTTATCTATATTCACGACACCCACCTTAACTACACTCATGAGGTCTGCATACAGCACATTCTAAGGTTACGTGGGGCTAACCCAGTACACCTTTGGCTATCCGATTACTTTCGACCGACTAATCATAAAATAGATATCCTAGCGGTCAATAATGACCATCTAGACAATGCTGCTGTGTCAGGTAAAGAAGTAAGCAACGATGATGTGTTTCAGCATATCGTTACTAATACCACTAAATACAATGAGCTGCGCAATGAAGACTCTAGGCAATTCTCACAGAGGCTCTTCGGCTATCTTAGTCGTGTCGGGTTCGAGCTAATGACTAAAGAGTACTGTGTTGATGCTAGTAAAAGTATTGCTGGGAGCATACAGAACCAATGGGCTGGTGACGCTCTAATTACTAAATGGGAGGTGCTGGCGCTTGATGACGGTAAATACACAACTCAAAGGCGAAATGCTGCTATGTTATCGTTCTTCATTCGTAATGTTATTGAATGCGAAGTAGGTCGATTTGCCCCTTTTAATGCTTGGCAGATAAAAGATATTGACGCTGTATTAGCTAAATATGTGAATCGTAAACTAGGGGCTGATTCAATTAGCGCTTGCTTGGATGAAATACGAGATATTAAGACGTCTATAGGGATTAGACTGTCTAAAACTGGTAATAACGGTAGCGTTAGTATTAAGCCAACTGACGGGTTTTATAGGCACTATTTTAACGACAGGGCTATGCAAGTACCTGTAATTGATTTAATAGTTGACCAGAAGAAAGACGATAAGAAGAACCTAAGAGCTATTTGTAGTGCCTTTGGGTATGCAGTAGGGCGCAAGGAGACTAAGAGCGCTGTAGATGGTATGAGTGCGGCTGAGTCAACTACCTTAGAGTCTAAAGGTCAGGTGACTTTACTTTGGCTTAAGCGGTTAGATGTTCCTATGATTCCTGTAGTGTCAGTAGAGCCTGTTCATTGCTTTTGTATGGCAACAAATTTAGACGAGCTGGGGGTATCATCTTGTAGTTGTCAGGAAGAGTTAGAACATATCGATGATGAGATTGTTTATCGAGAAGGGTTTACTCCTTACGACTTTCTTAAGGATTGGCTGGGTCATGGTAGCAGCCTTAAGGCGTTTGTTACGGCTAAAGATAGACGACAAATGATCGAGCAGTAGGTAGGCAGAGTAGGCAGAAACGTGTATTTGTATTAACCCGAACCGTCTTTTTGCCTACCAAAGACCTCAAAAACCCATTGGGGATATTTTCAAAAGAAGCTAAGGGACTAGCTAATCCTCATACAGTAAAAACCACAAAAACACGCCATTTAATACCCTGCATCCCTTTAGAATTAACAATACTCTATTTTAAGGTCGAGTTATAAAACACATTTTAGTTAAAAACAACCAAGCGCGGGTTCAGCATGACAAGTCTATTACCCTCCAGATACCCCCCTTTGATTAAAACAATAGCGTTAAAACTATATTTTATAATAACTTAGAGTTTATTAAATAATAGTACTAAATGCTTTTTAAAGTTGATATTGTTAAATAATCCAGCTTAACATGACCATTTAACTTAGGTCATAATGACTAATCATTAGATAAACCAACCTTTGTGTCTTGACGTTTATCACTGAAAAGGAATTCTCCATCTATGTATATCAGTTCATTAAAGATAAAAAACTTCCGAAATTTTAGCAACTCTGAATTCATTTTTAATAAAGGTGTTAATACCGTTATAGGAGAAAATGGCTCTGGTAAAACAAATGCTTTATACGCATTACGACTACTTTTAGATGACACTTTACCAAGAAATATAACAAGGCTAAAAGAAAGTGATTTTTGTCGAAACTTAAAGTACTGGGCAGGTCACTGGATAATAATATCTATTGATTTTAAAGAGTTGGCTAGTTCAGAAGGGTGTCAAACACTGAAGCATCAGACAGGGCACATGGATGACAGTGATTCGGGTACTTTAACTTATTATTACCGACCTTGTTTACGCATAAGGCAGAGTTTATATGACGCTAATGGTGATTTAGAAGCTATAGATTTAATTAAAGGCTCAATAAAAGCTGAAGATTATGAAGTTGTCTTTACAGGTCGTTCAAAGACTAACTTTTTAGATGAATCAAAGTATAGTGAATTAGTTGGCGACTTTGATAAGGGAATCTTCCCTGAACCAAATGATAAAGATTTTAAATCTTATGGTGTAAAAGTTTCTCCTTTACATGAAGAAGTTTCATTCACATTTGTGAAAGCCCTAAGAGACGTAGTATCTGACTTGAAAAACTATCGTAATAGTCCTTTAATTCAGTTATTAAAAGGGTTGGAGTCTGATATTTCTGAGCATGATTCTGATGGTATTATAGGTTTAGTAAATGATTTAAACCTCAGTATTTCAGAGTTAAATGTAATAAAGAAAGTTTCAGAAGGAGTTCAAACAACTTTACATAATACGGTAGGTCATACCTTTTCTCCAATTATTAACATTGAGTCCTCATTACCAAGTGACTTAGATAAATTACTGCAAAAACTCTCCTTAACTGTCGGAGATAATTACTCTGATGAATATAGTGGAGATCTCAACGAGCTAAGCCTTGGAGGAGCAAATTTAATATATCTGGCTTTGAAGTTATTAGAATACGAGAGAAAAGGAGAATCAGATAGCGTTGCTCAATTTCTAGTCATTGAGGAGCCAGAAGCACATATACATACTCATATTCAAAAAACATTATTTGAAAATCATTCAACGGGAAAAACTCAAGTATTCCTTTCTACCCATTCTACCCATATCTCTTCAGCAGGTGAGATTGATGATATGAATGTTGTTGGAATATCCGATGGTATTGTCGATGTATACCAGCCCTCTAATGGACTAGAGCCGATAGAATGTTCGAGAATAGAGCGGTACCTAAACGCAACACGTTCAACACTTCTTTTTGCTAAAGGAGTAATCCTTGTAGAAGGAGAGGCAGAGTTAATATTAATACCTACATTAATTAAAACAGTATTTGGAGTTTCATTAGATGAACTAGGGCTTAGCTTAATCAGTATGGATAGTGCTTTTTTTGAGCACATATCTAAGCTGTTTCACCCTGAAAGAATAAGAAAGAATTGCGCAATAGTCACAGATTTGGATAAAGCTTTTATAGATCTTCCTGATGATTCTAATGACGATAGTGAGTATGAGCGTGATTGTCGAAACTCTCAAAAGTCAGGTATTCAAAGGAAGAAGCTGTTAGATGTCCACACCGAAGATAACAAATATATTAATGCTTTTTATGCGGAACACACTTTTGAAGTCGACTTTATAAATTTGGACAATTCAATAGAAGCAGTGGAAACCCTATCAAGTGTTTATACAAGCAAAAGTCATCTGAACAAATCTAAGGCGAAATTAGAAAACTATGATATCGCTATATGCGGTAAAGAGATTTTAAGGCTCGCAAATAAAGTTGGGAAGGGGTGGTTTGCTTTGTTAATTTCAGAGGCAGTAACATCAGAAACAGTAATACCAGAATACATATTAAAAGCTGTTTCATTTGCATGCCAGAATAAAATTTCTGACCCCATTTTATTCAAAATGTGTGTCCATAGACTTAATAACGAGATGACCCATGTTAACGAAAGTGATAAACCGCTAGCCTTTTTTAAGGAGAACAGCTCTAACTATAAAAGCTGCATAGATGAGTTTATGAGAGTGTGTGTAGATGATATTTTGGCAGAGTTCATTACGTGTTTAGGTAGATAAAAATGGATTTAAGCAAAGAACAACGTATAGCGGTAAATTCTCAAGGAAATGTATATGTAACAGCATGTCCCGGTAGTGGGAAAACTAGAGCACTTACAGCTAAGTTGTTACTTGAAATGAAAGGAATAACATGTCGGAATAAAAAAGCTTTGGCAGTAACTTTCACTAACCGAGCTGCTGATGAAATAAAGTCTAGGGTTCAACAAAACGAGCACTATGATAATAAAAAGTTATGGACTGGTACTATACATTCGTTTGCTCTTGAATGGATACTTCGCCCTTATGCGGGCTATTTGGATCAATTAAATAATGGCTTTGTCATTGCGGACGAATACGAATGTAAGAAAATACTATCAACCATAAAGAAAGATGAAGGGATGAGGTATTTTGATGACGTGAATACCACGTTTGATCGTTTAGGCAATGTTAAAAATAGTGATAGAAAAGCGCAACAAGTTGAAAGAAAATATCGAAAGGTCTTGGCAGATAACAAAAAGATAGACTTCGACCAAGCATTATATTTTGCATTTGTGTTATTAGACACCGTTTCTGAAATTGCCACTACATTAGGGGCTATATTTAGTCTAATTTGTATTGATGAGATACAAGACACACAAGATTTACAATATGCTATTTTATCTAAGGTTTATAATCACTCTAAAGTGAAACCAAACTTATTCTTTGTAGGGGATAATAACCAAGCTATCTATGAGAGTATTGGAGGGGTGTCTATGTCCCTAGAGGCTCTGAACTTGGAGTTTCACCAAGCAAAATTAGTCCACTGTAGTTTCTCCGATAACTATCGCTCCACTCAACGAATAGCTGACTACTTCTCGTATTTTAGAGATACACCCAAAATCATATCGAAAGCACCTTATGCAGATGAGGACGGGAAAATACTCTTTTATAATCAGAGTATTGATAAACAACAACTACCTGAAGCTATAGCTGAAATACTTCAACATGAAATAAACAATAATGTAGCTGAGAACCAGATTTGCATTATCGCTCCGCAATGGTCAGCTATTCGTTCTTTATCTAAAAGACTTGTAAATATATTACCTGACGTAAAGTTTGATGCACCATCCTTGACGCCATTTCATGGGCAACAAGATAATTTCTGGTTAGTTATTTCTAAGTTAGCACTAACAATTCCTTCAGGGCGTCTTTTAACCACGAGAATTCGTTGGGCAAATGAAGCTTTGGATTACCTGAATGAAAATCACCCTGTAGCTAGTACTTTGACAGCAAAAGAGTTTCTAATGATCATAAATTCATTTAAAACTAAAACGAAAGTAGGCACAAGCTACCTTAACGAATGTTTCTTATATCTTTTAAATAAACTCAATATTCACCTTAAGTGTGATGCTGAACTATTGGATTCCTTCACATTATTTTTTGAAAAGTCTTTCAGTAATATGGATGTTAACGAAGGTGAATATGAAGATGATATTGATGTATTCCGGGGCTTCTTTAAAGAATCTTCAGGTGTGGTAATTAATACCTGTCATGGAGTCAAAGGAGAAGAGTATGAGACAGTAATCGCGTTTGGGATGCTTAAGGGTTACATACCTCACTGGGGGGATATTATTAATAAACCGCCCTATGTTGCAAATAACTCTGAATCAAAAATGATGTATGTTATTTCATCAAGAGCTAAAAAGAATATATATTTAATCTCAGAATCAGGGAGACAGACACAAAGTAGAAACCCACTGCAAACTTCTGATTTATTACGAAGCTATAATTATAGGTATAGTTAGTATTCAGTATCTTCTATGGATTACTAACTGACTATAAATACCCTTCACCTCCCAAATGATAGGTTCGTTTAACGACCATATAATGACACCCTATGATGATAGTTAGAGCAGGGGTCATAAAACCCTAATTATACTTATTGATACCAATGGGTTTAATTGATACCATTTAATGACACCATTAGATGATAGATTAAACCCATGAGCCGTAACTTTGCATACCTTCGAGTAAGTACCGATAGCCAATCAACAGACCAGCAATTACACGCTATCGAGAGTGCTGGTTATGAAGTTCAAGCTAACCGTGTAGTAAGTGAGACAATCTCAGGTACTAAGCCAGCGTTGCAACGAGAAGAGTTCAGCAGGTTGTTTGACCGTTTAGAAGAAGGGGACACTCTAATCTGTAATAAACTTGATCGTTTAGGTCGTAACAATATGGACTTACAAACGACAATCAATATCTTAACCAAAGCTGGCGTTAATGTAGTTTGTTTAGATTTACCAGTAAGTGATTTAAGTAGCTCCGAGGGTAAACTGATGCTTCAATTGTTTGCTACCTTTGCAGAGTTCGAAAGGAATAGAATAAGTGAACGGACTAAAGAGTCACTAGCTAAAAAGAAAGCAACGGGCTTTAAGTTAGGTAGACCAGAAGCAATAGCAACGCGCGAAACGGTACAGAGACATAAAACTCAAGGTTTAAGCCAAGGTAAAGTAGTTAAGGCTACAGGCTTATCTTTATCAACGGTAAAGCGTCACTGGACTTTATAGAATAACCAACCTCTGCGGAATACAAACTCAATGAATAAGGTATTAGCACTACTTTTCTTATTAGCTTCTTTTAGTATTGAGGCACTGAGCTTTAGCCAAGCAAAAACTAGGTTGAAGAGTATCTATAAAATTCAGCCTACGTCATTCTATTGTGGTTGTGATATCAAATGGCAATCGAAGAAGAAGCTTGTACCTGTGGCTAGTAGTTGTGGTTATGAACCACGCAATGAATACACTAAGAAAGGCTATGTTAACCAACGAGCAAAACGAATAGAGTGGGAGCATGTAGTACCTGCTTGGGAGTTTGGACATCAACTACAATGCTGGCAAAAGGGCAGGAGGAAGTATTGTGCTAAGAACTCAAACGTCTATAAGCACATGGAGGGAGATTTACACAACCTAGTTCCGGCTATTGGCGAAGTAAATGCAGACCGCTCTAACTTTAAGTACGGCTTAATTAATAAAGAGAAACGTGTTTATGGCAAATGTGACGTGGAAGTGAACTTTAAAGGTAGAATCTTCGAGCCAGCACCTAATGTACGAGGGGATATTGCCCGTACATACTTTTACTTCGAGCAGAAGTATGGATTAAAGATAAGTAGGAAACAAAAACAGCTCTATACCGCATGGGATAAATCAGACCCCGTTGACGAAGCTGAATGCTCTATCCATACGAAAAAAACACAAGCGCAGGGGAATACTAACCCGTTTATAGCTAGGTTATGTGATTGATAAGACTCAAAGATTAGATAAAAAACATATAACACTATTGGATAGTATAAACAACAAAAAAATAAAAAAGTTGCATGTTTGAATATTTATGCTATAATTCGCTGTAGACGCAAGTAATCCTTCCTATTTAAAGGCAAGGTCTTGTTGAAACCGTACTTGGTTCTGATGTTGTTGTTCTGTATATCTTCTTGATAAAAGCATTATAGTAAACACAATACGTAACGGTCAAGTACTTTTTATATAATAATACTAATATTAAGGTACACGATTTATGCACAACAGCTTAAGCAACACTAATGAGGATGAACACAATCATATCAACCTTTGTCAAACAGAGAGAATACTACAAGGTTTAATAGAGAATGATAGGATACAGTTCAATCTTACTGTAGAGAAGAAAAGTAGGTTGGATCTCTTAGATAGACGAGAGAGACTACTAAGGAGGCTTGGCGAGATATAAGCTTCATTTACTTAACTCTTAGCTCTCTTACATTTTTACTAAGAGAGCTTTGTGTTTGCTCTCTCTATTATGAGATATGAACTGTTATTATTTTCGCCAAATCAATGGATTGAAGTAATTACTCTTTAAACGGCACTAGTATAAAAAACTGCTCGCAGTTTTTAATTCCGTAAAGTGTAACCATATTTGAGCCGTATCCAGTAGTTAATAATCTATGCTTAAGAGGATATCAGAAACAGTGGCTTATATCCGCTTTTCTTCGACTAGATGAGTGCTAAAATGGCAGTAGGTTAACGTTATTTTTAATATTGGCTTATGAGCGAGTAATAGCCAATGTGTTAGCTAGACCTAAGGATTAAGTCTTTTCTCTCGACCAAGTAAAGATTCTAACTAATACACCCTTTATACCTGTTAGCAATCAATATGCATGTTACTCAAGCGCTTCTTCGATGGGTTTACAATGACTTTATACAGCGTTAAATAATCGAACCATATAATGACTGGGCTTAAATCATTTACCTTGCCTAAAGTCATTTTTAGTTCCCACTGCAATCGAGCACCTTAAATGGTAACGGGGATAGATAACGCCAGCTTAAATAAACTAGAAAATTCATTGATATGTGAATTTCAATTATTTACATTTTATCGCAATAATTATGCTCACTCTTATGTGAGCTATTTCAAGGATGGTTAAAATTAACATGGCTACTCTAAGGTGCTTACGCTAATTGGCCTCGAATCAGTCATACCTCGGTTTTTATAAATAAAAACAGTACATTTCAATTTGGATACCCCTAGCCATCAGGTCGTTAACTTTAGTCTGGATGGTGTTGCATGGTGTTCACGATCAAGTTCGAATTAGTTTTCAATGTGAATTTAATAGGTAAAAAACACACTGGGCAGTATTGCACCACCCATTTTTCTGTGCTATCTTCTCGCTCCCAAAAAAGTAGGGCGTCAAAACGGAGTGAATATACCCTGATGATTACCTTATTTTTTTGAAGAGGTTAGTTGTCTGTCGTTGGTAAAAGTTATTTACTTAACGAGAAAACGCTAAAATTATAATAATTGGCCAGAAAACCCCTTAATTTGTAAGCGCTTACAATTAGGTGGCACTTATTATCCTTGCTCAACCTTAACTCAGGTTATATAGAAAACAGGTCACAAATGAATATACAAAAAACTATTTTAACACTCTTATTGTTAGTGTTAACGCTAAGCACTTTTGGTTGTGGCGGCGAAAAAAAATCAAATGATGACACCGACACTGATGTTGATGTGACTATCAGTGATAAACCTATCACCAATGCTGTTGATGGTAAGGCATATACTTACCGCGCTGATTTTGGTGACTGGAATAATAATACCAACGTTACTTTTACCATTAAAAACAAACCTGACTGGTTAAGCTTTAATGAAAAACAGGGCGTTATTGCTGGTATTGCCAAGCCATTTATCAACACTCATAAAAATGTTGAAAATGTCTATTTTGATATTGAAATTATTGCCACACTCAATGGCCAGATGAAAAGCACTAAGCCGTTTAACATCGTTATCACCAATGAAGCGGGTAAAATAGTCACTAAGCACATCGTCTTTAGTGCGACCTATGCAGACAGTGAAACTAGCATTAAGCAAGCGGATATCGACAAACATTACAACAGTGTTGCGGCTTATGTTAATTACCTCTCTAACGGCAAACATCAAGTCAAATTTGATGTTGTTCATTTAGAGCCGATGACAGTATCGCGTGAACAAATGAGAACTATCTACTTAAGTCAAACAGCATTAAGTAATGTTTATCTAGAAAATACAGCTGATTTATCCAGCAAGTGTGATCTAACCGTGGTGATGCCCTTAGCACGTACTTGGTATGATGAGAATAAAGCAGGTCAATCAGTTAGCGCCGAGCCAGATTTTTCATTTACCGAAAAACTTGATGATATCAATACATGTGAATCATTCTTCTTACCTACAATGGCTACCCATTACCTTAATATTCCTGAGCATATAAACATCGACGATTACCATAGTATGATTTTCACCTTCTATGATGACGAGATTTGGCACCAGCCTTTTGCTAACAATTTTGTCCAGGGCTTTAACGTTAAGCAAGGTGAGAAAGGGCTAGACGGCTATCATTACGCCACCACGAATATGAATGACGATGATTTTAATGAAGCGCTTTATCTCGAAATAGATTCTACCGATAGGACGTGGGCTGAACTTGAAACACTGCGTGACAATCCCAAGATTATGTCTGAGTTCTATACGCAAGCGCAAGCACCACTGACATTAAGTGAAAAGAGCACTGCACATGAGATTTTTCATCTACTGGGGGTTTTGAATCATGACAATGGCTTAACTCGATATAGTCTTGATAATAGTATTTTCAAAACGTTAGAAACACACTTGAAACAAGGTTATTGGGGAGCCGTTAATTATGGTGATCTATTTAGTATTATGGGCTCAAAAGCTTTTAGTATTGGCTTAGCACCATCGTCGCGAGAGCTTTTGGGCTGGGTAGATAGTAATGATATTCACACTATTGATAGCAGCAGTGAGGCCGTCATTATTAATGATATTAACAGTACACAAGGGAAAAACCTTGCTAAAGTAAAAGTTGAAAGTGGTTATTTATACCTGAGTTATCATGCCGGTAATAGTTATGATGAACCCCTTAAACATCCATTGTTAGCCGAGCATAGCCAAGGTATTCAAATTCACTATACTGATGAAAGAACCCCTGCAAAAATGTCTGAGTATCCAACAAGCTCAACATTGCTCGACCCAGATGAAGATCTATTTAATGACAGCTATGCGTTAAAAGCCGGTGCAAGTTACACACTTTTTAATGTTGAAATAACCACGGTTTCGGTTGACGGCATACAAGCGGTTTTTGATGTGCAGTATATCAATTAGTAAATATTTTCACCGCAATGGATTTATTAATAGCAAACAAATTATTTAAGAGATCACTTAATTAAACTGTTTGCTATTAATCCTAAGGCGCTATGAGCCCCTGAATAGCCACATAGTCTTTTTCATTATATTACCAAGTATTGATTCAATCGTAGTACTTGAATTGCCTGATTGATGAATTCATCTTTAACAAGAATATAATCTGTATCAAAAGTAGAAATGGCGAAAATACTAATTTTCTCATTAGCAAGAGCGGTAGATATGTTCGATAAAATCCCCGTCATAGTAAAATCTAACGGGCCAATTACCTCTAACGCTTGCCAGCCAAGTTCAACATCATCACTTGTGATAGCAATATGTTGCGGTAAAACAATGGATACTTCCTCGAACGTTTTTGCAATAAAAAATATATGTGCAGTAAAAACTTCGGCTGGAATTATCGCATTTTGAGGCAAACTATGAATAGCAAAGTGCTCATTAATGAGTCTAAGTGTTAATTGTGACATTAAAAACCTCAGTGTTTATAAACTTATACAATACTAAATCTATTAAGTTATTCCCACCTGTGTTTGTCAAAAATAAACAGTCCTTCGTTGCTTTCAATCCCAATAGCTAGCTATTGCTCAATCAGGCGACTTGCTCTGAAGTATTTCCCCTAGGGACAACAAGATCACAGACTTAACGAAAATGGTTTAACTATAGCATTGTTGACAAGATAAGAGCTAAAGTTATCAACAGATAAAGTTATTGTAACTACAGTGCGAGTTAATAAATTATTAAGTTAATTGCTAAATCCATTGATAATGACTGTTTACGTAGGTTTTGATTGATTATGTTAGTATGTTGTGAAAAGTTATCATGAAAAAAACATATCCACAAAACCTGTGGATATAATTGTGAGTAATTCGCTGTTAACTCTCTTTGTGACTGTAATTAAAGAGAAAAATGAGTAGTACGTTTTTTGTCTCCTTCGTTATAAAGCGGCATAAAAAATAAAGATTGTTGAAAAAGTGCTATTGGATCTTTATTTAAGTAAAGTTAACGCTTTAGTGCGGTTAAACATGACAAAATTAGTGCTAACCGCGCTGATAATTTCTCAAAGGTTATTTTTTAACAGGTGTAAGTAGCCAGGGTAATCCTATTGTGTCGCTTGAATTGCTGTTAGAGCAATAGTGTACACAATATCATCAACGAGTGCGCCACGTGATAAGTCGTTCACAGGTTTATTCATGCCTTGTAACATAGGGCCTATGCTTACAAGATCTGCAGAGCGTTGTACCGCTTTATAAGTCGTATTACCGGTATTTAAATCAGGAAAAATAAACACCGTCGCTTTACCGGCGACTGGGCTGTTTGGCGCTTTTTTCTTGGCCACGTTTTCCATAATAGCGGCATCGTATTGTAATGGACCATCAATAATTAGATCTGGGCGCTTAGTTTTGGCAATTTCAGTCGCTTTAGCTACTTTTTCTACATTAGAGCCATGGCCAGAGCTGCCCGTACTGTAACTGATCATGGCAACTCTTGCTTCAATATCAAAAGCTTTGGCAGAATCCGCTGATTGAATAGCTATATCGGCTAACTGCTCAGCATTGGGCTCAGGGTTTATTGCACAGTCGCCATATACGAGTACTTGCTCTGGTAATAACATAAAGAAAACAGATGACACCAACGAGCTTTCAGGTGCTGTTTTTATTAACTGTAAAGCGGGCCTTATGGTATTTGCTGTGGTATTTACTGCACCCGAAACCAGTCCGTCAACTTGGCCAAGTTGTAACATCATAGTTGCTAAAACAACGTTGTCTTTTAAGCTTTCTAAGGCAACTACCTCAGTTAGGCCTTTATTTTTACGTAGTTCAACCATAGGAGTAACATAGTTATCTCTAATAGTATCGGGATCTGTGATTAATAAATTATCAGGTAAATTAATGCCTTGATGTTCGGCTATTTGCAATATATCTTCTTTATTTCCGATAAGTTGACAACGAGCAATATTACGTTCACAACATATTGCCGCCGCTTTGATAGTTCGTATATCAGTGCCTTCAGGTAAGACCACAAGTTTATCGGCTTGGCGAGCAAGTTCAGTTAATTTATGTCTAAAAGCAGGAGGAGACAATAAGTTGTAAGCGTTATTTTTAGAGGTTAGGCTTTCTAGCCAGCTGCCATTTAGATTGTCGGCAATGTGTTGTTTTACTTTGTCCTGACGTTGAATATCATCTTTTGGTATTTCAGGGTTAAAGCTCATTATGTGCCGTGAGGTTTGCCAAGTATCCCATGGCACAGATAACACAGGTAAACCAGCTTCAAGGGCTTGTTTACATAATTCCCAAACTTGCTCTGATGGTTCAAAACCATTCGTTAGCATTAGACCGCCTAATTTAGTACCATTTAATGCCGATAAACAAGTGGCAATGATGATGTCAGTGCGATCGCCAGGTGCCACAATAAGACGGCCAGGCACTAAATAACTCACGAGATTAGAAACAGTTCGGGCACAAAACGCAACACTACGAAAACGTCGGTGTGCCATATCACCAGCATTAAGTACTTTCGCTTCAAGGTAATCACTAATATCACATACACGCGGTGCAATCAGGTCTATTTCCCACTGCACAGTGCCAAGTAAATCAAAATGTCTGTGTTTAAATATATCTAAATCAAGCCAGTGCTTTAAATTAAAGTCACTTTCTAATTCTTCTTCTTTTGGTAATAAGCCATACTCATCCTGATCTGGGCAATTCAGTTTGTTGATAACACAACCTATAAGATGTTTGTTTTTAATGCCACCATATGTTGCTGCGCTGACTTCAAGCCTGTCTTCAAATTCTTCTGCACTATCATTACCAGGGCTTGCAACTAAGACAATATTGGCTCCAAGGGCTTGAGCAACATCACGGTTGATACGCCCAGCATAAGGCTGTCTTGGTGTTGGCACTAAACCTTCAATTATTACAACGTCATGATCTTGTTTGAAGGCATCGAAATTGGCAACAATCTCCTCTAAAACAACATCCTGTTGGCCATCACCCATTTTTCCTTCGACATAACTAAGTGAAATGCTGGTACTATTTTGCGATAAACTAATAGCATCAATAGGCTTGTTTTTTTTAGCTAAACTATTACGTGATGGTTGGCTGATGGGCTTGAAGTGTCCAACTTTAATTCCTTTTTGCTGACAAGCATGCAATAAACCTAGCGACACACTGGTTAAACCGACACCTGAGCCGACGGGTATTAACATAATTCTATGTGGCATATAATAAATCCTAATAATTCAATTGCGGCGTCTACTTAACCGCTGTATTAAGTAACTGTGCTGATTGTTCGGCAATCACCCACTCTTCGTTAGTCGTAATAACCAAGCAAGCCCTTGAATTATCATTAGCGATATCACCTGAATTGCCAAAGCGAGTTTTTTGATTCTTTTCTTCATCAAGCGAAAAGTTTAGCAGCCCAAGCTGTTTAACTATTTCCGCGCGTACCCAACTTGAATTCTCACCGATACCACCCGTGAATATAAGGCCATCTAGTGTTGTTAAGCTGGCGCTATAAGAAGCAATACTTTTAGCTATACGGTAACAAAAAACGGTAAGTGCTAATGTCGCGTCTTCATCATTCTCTTCTAACATGGCTCTTTCTAATGTGCGACAGTCATTGCTCAAAGAGGAAATACCTAATAGACCACTCTCTTTGTTAACTAATTTATCAACATCATTAATTGAATAACCTAAATTATCGACCAGATGAAAAATAATGCCAGCATCGAGATCGCCACAGCGGGTGCCCATCATGACACCTTCACCGGGTGTCATGCCCATACTTGTATCGACACTCTCACCATTTCTAATTACCGTAATACTGCAGCCGTTACCTAAGTGAGCGCTGATTAAATTACATTGTTTAAGTGGTTTATTTAACGCTTCGGCTGCTTGATTAGCGACAAAGGAATGGCTGGTACCGTGAAAGCCGTAACGCCTTATGGCATGTTTTTGATAAAGTGAATAGGGCAGGCCATATAGAAAAGCTTTGGCTGGCATGGTTTGATGAAAGGCTGTATCAAAAACGGCTACTTGTGGGAGGTTTTTAAAAGCTTGTTGACAGGCTTTTATGCCTATAAGGTTTGCAGGATTGTGCAAAGGCGCAAGTTTTGCCAATTGTTTAATTGCTTCTTCAACTTCAGCGGTAATTAACGTGGGTTGAGAATATTGCTCACCACCATGAACAACCCTATGTCCTACAGCAGCAATTTCGTTGACCAAATTTAACCCTTGTAATTGCTCTACGAGAACTGTGAGGGCTACTTGATGATTAAACGGATCTGGTAATGTATAAGACAGTTTACTTTCATTTTGTTTGATGGTGATTGCTGCATCATCGCTGAGTAAACATTCAGCTAAACCTGAAAGTAATGTTTCACCGGTTGAAGGGGTAATAAGAGAAAATTTTACCGAAGAACTGCCACAATTAATCACTAAAATTGTAGCGTAATTAATAGGTTCTTTTATGTTGGATTGTAGTTGGGTCATGTTATTTTCTTTTAAAAATGAAAGATGTTAAATAATTATATTAAATAATAATCATTTGCAACAATAATAGGGTCATTATAACGCTTGCTTGGTGGAAATATCTTGATGTAATACAATAAAATACATATTAGCTGAAGTTTTAATTATTGATATATGTAGACAAATATAATTGCATTACTTTGAATGGTAGCGAGTATAGGGACTAGCTGCTATAGTAGAGGTTATGAATCTCTCCGTTGTACAGCTCATTAAATTGGGTCAAAAATATTTATCTCTGTGGCCAGACAAGCCAGAATTAACTCATTACTTTGAAGATTATCGAGGTGTGCAAAGCGCTCGCTTTGTTTGTCGTTACTTTCCCGCGTTAGCTATGTTCACTGTTATTATGCAGCTTTATGTTGCTTCAGGACTACCGCTGGGCCAAGGCTCTTTAAGTAATGCAATAAGTGCTTTACCACAAGCACTGGTGTATGGTTTGTTTTTAGTAAGTATACCAGTACAGGCATTAGTTTTTTCTGGGGTTAAAGCCGATAAGTTGTTACCACCAGCATTGGCTTCTTGGTATCTTAGCGGGTTAGAAAAAATAAAATCACAAGGTAAAAAACACGTTATTGAATATGAAAAATATAGCGGCACTAGGCAGCGTAATGATACTGTCATTGGCGATAATAATGATAATGTTATCGCCAAATTAGCAACTTATAAGCCACGTTATATCGACCTTGCCCAACTTTTACAATTAACGTTTGCGACAAAAAATACCACTAAGTAATCAATTTACTTCTACTTAAGTGCCATTATTTACACCAAATTAAACCTAATGGTTAACTTGTCTTTTGATATAAGCGCAGTACAAAATCAGCTTGACAACTAAACTGTTTTAGTTGCTGCAATTGATTCATTAAGGCTTCACTGGCTTTAAAGGCAAATGGTGTCATTGCTAATAAGTTCAGCACATCGCTACTATTGGTAAAGTCCATAGAATAGTTTAATCGCTGCTCCTCAATCAAAGTTAACTGCTCAATGACTTGTTTTGAAGCGTCGTGTTTATTTGCTTGACGATATATCAGTGATTTAAGTTCAAATAAGTGATTGTCGGCAGGGGTTACTGTTAATAAGTAACCATTATCTTCTAAAATACGCGTAAATTCAGTTTCTAAAATGGGTGCATAGACACTATAAAGCCAGCCAAATTTTCTATCATTAAAAGGTAAATCAGCTAGAGTAGCCACACTAAAAAAGCAGTCTTGGTAACGCTTAGCGGCAATTTTTATTGTTTCTTTAGCAATGTCTGCTCCGTAGACTCTGTTGTGCTCATCTTTATGCTGATGAGTATAGAAACCCTCACCACAGCCAGCATCAAAAACGGCTGCACTTTTGTCGGCATACTTTTTATATAAAGCAAGCATACTGTCAACTAAGGGTTGGTAATAACCTTTATCTAAAAATGCTCGTCTAGCTTGAACCATGGCTTTGTTATCTCCAGGCTCCTTTGAGTGCTTAAACTGAACGGGTAATAGGTTAACATAACCTTGTTTAGCTTTATCAAAACTGTGTTTATTTACACAGCGATAACTATTCTGCTCTAGTAATAAGGTTTGCTGGCAAAGTGGACAGCGATAACTTGCTCGTTCTTCAGTATGCATTATTGTCGGCTCTAAGAAAATGTTGACCAAATAGGCGCGTGATCTGAAGGTTTTTCAATTCCACGTAATTCATAATCTATATCAGCTTCAATACACTTTTCAGCCATGTCTTTTGTAGCTAAAACAACATCAATGCGCAGTCCGCGGTTATCATCAAAACCACGTGAACGATAATCAAACCATGAATAACGCTCTGTAGTCTCAGGATGTAATTGACGGAATGTGTCAATAAACCCCCAGTCCATTAAGGTAGTGAGCCATTCTCGTTCTTCTAATTGGAAAGAACATTTGCCACTTTTTAACCAACGTTTACGATTAACTTCACCAATGCCTATATCAAGGTCTAGCGGCGAAATATTGATATCACCCATAACTACGACGTTTTCTTCATTAGTATGGTTATCGTTAAGGTAAGTCATTAAATCTTTATAGAATTTACGTTTATATGGGTATTTAGTTTCATGGCTAATGTTCTCGCCTTGTGGAAAATAACCATTTAGTACGGTAACTTTTTCACCTTGAGCATTAGTGGTTGTTACCATAATCATTCTGCGTTGTGCTTCATCGTCATCAGTAGGGAAACCACGTTGGACAATATCAGCTTCTTTTTTACATAACATTGCCACACCATAATGTGCTTTTTGGCCATGAAAATATACGTGGTAACCCATGGCTTCAACGGCTTCTAATGGGAAAGCTTCATCATGAACTTTTATTTCTTGCAGACCAATAATATCGGGTTGGTGTTTATCGATAATTGCTTGAAGTTGATGAAGTCGAGCGCGAAGGCCGTTGATATTAAAAGAGATAATTTTCATAAAATTCCTAATGACTTTTAGCGAACAATTTTGCCATATATTACCTGACAAATTAAGTAAATGATCTTGCGGGTTTATGGCTCTTCTCGCAAGTTTTATTTTACCCAGGAGCTTTTGGGTGCTGGTTTTAGTTTCTATTATTGATTGTTTTTTGAGATAACAAGGTGGGAGAGTGTTATGTCGTTATGCTAGTTTAACTATTTTTAACAAGGTTGTTTCAATAATGTAAGTGTAAAATGAGTCGTACCCTTGGGGTGACTTTGAAAGTGGCAATTTTATAATAAGTGATTAATTGGTCATATTTTCAAGTGCGGTTAGAGTATGAAAACAAAAGTGCAGTAAGCCCTTGATGTTATAAAATGTAATTTAATCGTAACAACTGGTAGAACCTATTGTTTAACCGTAATAACTTGTTTAAGCTAACCCTAAATGAGCAAATCAACTTAGAAACTGTTAATGCAGTTACCAGACAATTATTAGTACAGTTATTTATTCATCAAAATAAGTAACACGTAATAAATAAGGAAATGAATATGCCAGATAGTAACTCAAACGTTAAAAAAATATTATTGGTTGAAGATGATCGCCAATTATCCGACTTAGTTACAGATTTCTTAACGAGTGAAGGATTTCATGTTAAGCAAGAATTCCGTGGAGACACTGTTGCTAAACGGGTTAAGCTTTTCTCTCCTGACCTTATTATCTTAGATGTAATGTTACCAGGTAAAGATGGTTTTGGTGTTTGCCGTGATTTACGTCCGGAGTTTAATGGTCCGGTATTAATGTTAACAGCAAAAAGCACAGACTTTGATCAAGTGCTAGGTTTAGAAATTGGCGCTGATGATTATGTTATTAAGCCAGTTGAACCCCGTGTATTGTTAGCACGTGTTAATGCTTTATTACGTCGCGGCGATTTACCTAACCAAAGTGAAGAAAAAGGCGAAATTACTTGTGGTGGTTTATATATTAATAAAGCCTCACGCAAAGTGACTTTGCAAGATGAAAATGTAGATCTAACCAGTCAAGAATTCGATTTATTATGGTTGTTGGCCAGTAAATCGGGTGAAGTACAAAATCGTGATTATATTTATAAAGCGGTTATTGGCCGTGAGTATGATGGCTTAGACAGAAGTGTTGATGTGCGTATTTCTCGTTTACGTAAAAAATTACATGACAGCACGGAAACACCTTTTAGAATCAAGACTATTTGGGGACAAGGTTATTTATTTGTTCCTGATGCATGGAGCTAGCCCTCAGTTAATTAAGTTACTGTACGGGTATAGTGACTCAATATATCAAGGCTTTGTTACTTCTTTTGCAGTTACAAAGCCTTTTTTTATATACTATATTTTATTTAAATTTTTATTCATTCGATTGATATAACAGGTACTTTGATGAAATTAGGTCGTTCGTTTTTTAATCTTTACTTCTTTATTATCTCCACATTTATCATCTTCTCTTGGGCCCTTGATGAAGTATGGACATCATATCTCGAGCAAGATATTGAGTCCTACACAGGATATAAAACCTTGATGATGGCGACTGGGGATTATGTGCAAAAACATCCTGAAGAAGAGTGGGAAGAGATTATCGTAGGCGCAGGTAAACGATGGGAACTGCCGTTACAGTTAGAGTCTTTAGTGGAAGTTGAAGCGATTGATCATACTGATCATCATGTTTTGTCACACTCAAGTGCACATATTTATCATTTTGACGATCAGGTGGTGATTCACTATTTACTAAGAGATTCTGACTCGGTTATTACCTTAGGTCCTGTAAAAATGCCTACTCGACCGAGGGTAAAGTCAACTTACCGGGTTATGATTCTTGCTACTTTTGGTGTCGTTATCTTTATTTGGCTGTGGCCGATGTCTCGAGACTTAGAGCAACTTAAAAAAGCAACACTTGCCTTTGGACAAGGGCAATTTGACAGTAAGGCACCCGCGGCAAAATCTACTATGATAGCGCCAATGATTTCCTCATTTAACATGATGGCTGCTCGTATTCGGCGTTTGATCGAAGCGCATAAAGAGTTAACTAATGCGGTATCACATGAATTAAGAACACCATTAGCACGAACAAAATTTGCCTTGCAAATGCTCGATTCAATTAAAGACGATGAAAAAAGAGCAAAGTATCAACAGCAAATTAGTAATGATGTTTGTGAGTTAGAAGAGCTGATCAATGAAATGCTAATATATGCCGCTTTTGATAATGACAAGCCTGAAATGAACTTTACTCGTACTGACTTGAGTGAGTTAGTTAAGTTACAAATAGCTAATCATGATCAGTTTGTCAGTTCAATTGAGCTTGTTAACAAATTGCCTGATAACTTTATTTGCTGCGATGGGCATTTTATAGACAGAGCAGTTAACAACTTTATCAGCAACGCCATTAAATATGGCGATGATAAAGTGAGGGTGACCTTGTCGATTGAAAAAGAGCAGTGCAAAATTTGTGTTGAAGATAATGGCGAGGGAGTTTCAGATGAGTTTAAACAAGTTATCTTTGATGCTTTTTCACGCGGCGATCAATCAAGAAACAGAGAAACAGGTGGATTTGGGTTAGGTCTTGCTATCGTTGCTCGTATTATGGAGTGGCATCAAGGAAAAGCTTCAATTGGCGACAGTGAGCTTGGTGGTGCGTCTTTTACTTTGTCTTGGCCAATCAAACAAGCAACTTAAGTTTTGCGCTGAGGTAAGAAGTAACTTCATATTTTATGCAAAAAGCTAAGACAATAAATTAGGGTAATAAATAATTATAAATTTATTACCCTATTCACTAAATGTTTTGAGTGTTTAGCCGATAACTTATTTATCAAGGTTTAGATAAATAAGAGAATAGGGCATTGGCTGTCGAGTTAGCTCCACCACTTTCACACAATATTAAAATATTAGAAGGGAATTCAGGTCATTTAACACCTGAAAATGTCTCTAGTAATGCTTTGCTACATGAGCTACAACTCGGTGAGCAACTTAATGAAAGTGTTAGCCAAACCCGTCGTGCAGATTTCACGTTGATGTTGGCTATGTTAGCTGAAGATGTGCGTGAACAAAGTCAATTTTTATTACCACAGGCAGAAAAATATGAGCCGGTAGACATCTCTAATACTGGCATGAGACAACAATTTAATTTACCCAGACAGGCGCCAATGGCATTAAAAACTCTTGATGATATTAAGCAGTTTAACCAAGCGCAAAATATTGTTGATAATGATTTAGCGAATATTCATTTGGCTAATGCTATGACGCCAAAACCCTTAGCATTTCGTAATGACAAAAAGCATATTGAATCTCAGATATTACAAAATACTAGCTTGTTTACTCAGCTAAAATATCAACAAGCTCAAGTTGTAAGCCATGATACAAACAAGCCATTAAGCCAGCCGATGAAGTTCAATGCCAATGCATGGTTAGATAACGTTCAAGAGTCTCTTGTCAAAGCCCCGCTGCTTAATTAGCTTAGTCATCATTTAGCGCAGCAATGTTTATACTTCTTACCCTTTTTTATTGACCAAGCCGTAGAAAAACTATTGCATGGGCATGGTTCATTACGCTTTATATTGGCAATTTCATTGTGCACAGTAATATCGCCATCAGTGTAACGCCACTGATCCTCTTCAAGGCAAAAAGTAGATTTTTCTCGTAATTCACATAGGGTATCATCAACAACGTAGTATGCAGAAAATTCTACCGTATTGTCTCCACTTTCATGAATCACTAGTGCTAACCACAAACATTCATTTGCCCAAGATTGAATTTCTTTAACTGACTGCTTAAGACGCGAAGCTGTGGCATAAGTGTCAAAAATATATTGCCCATTTTTTGTTGCATAAGCACTAAAACGAGAACGCATTAACTGCTCAGGAGTACTAGGATATTTTTGTTGTGTTACAAAAACTTGGCAACAAGCATTAAATGATAAGGTCGAACCGCAAGGGCAAAGCATAACAAAGTGTCCAGTGATGATATTATGTGTAAACGCCTTTATTTTACCGTGTTTTTAACTCAGATAAAGCGGTATTGGTCGTTTTCTTTTATACATCTTTTATCTTTTCGATTAGGATAAGGGGTTAATAACATTTTCAAGAGCCGCCAGCGTAATGAAAAGTGCTAAACGGAACATTTATAACCAAATTGGTATAGTAATAATCAAATTAGCATAGCTTGGCGAAACTTAATTCATTTTTATCGAACCCAACAGAAGAATTTATTTATGAAAATACAACTCATTGCCGTAGCACTTAGTTTTTCATTAGTCGCTTGTAGTAATACGCAGCTTAATGAGCAACTTAATACCTCTGCGCCAGATAAAGTGCAAGGCGCTGTAGCTGCCAATGCACAAGCTTCAGATATTATTACGTTAGAACAAATAATGGCAGACCCTGATTGGTTTGGTCGTTCTCCTGAGTCTTGGTATTGGGGTGATGATAGCAACACCGTTTATTATCAGCAAAAGCAATTAGGTAACCCGCTGCGTGATTTATATTCACTTGATTTATCACAAAGCAATAAAACAGCCCAAGTTGCTTTGGTCAACAAACATAAAGTTGCCGATACAAATGGAGTGTTAAATCAAGCGCGTAGTCATAAAGTTTATACTTTCAATGGCGATGTCTTTATTAAAACACTCGCTACTAGTATGGTAAAACAGCTTACTTTTACTTCAAACCACGAGCGTGAAGCACTCTTTTTAACCAATGGTGACATTGCATACCAAGTCGCGAATACTTTTTATAGCCACAACCTACAAACAGGTCAGATTAAAGAGCTGGCGAGCCTGCGCATGTCGAACAAACCAGCAGGTGTAACTGAACCTAAAAGTTATTTAGCTAAAGAGCAACACAAGTTAATTGCTTATATCGCACTTCAGCATAAAAATAATAAGCTTGAGCAAGCTAAAAAATCACGTCTGACTGCCGAAAATAGCGCGGTAAATAATAGCAAGTTTTATTTTGGTAAAGGTAATCGTGTTGCTCATGCTAGCCTTTCACCGGCAGGTGATAAATTGTTAGTGAGCATAACATCAGCAAAATCTCGCCGTGACAAAACCGATATTATGCCTAACTACATCACTAAAGATGGTGTTATTGCCGCTGAAAAAGTGCGTGCTCGTGTTGCTAATAATGTACAGTACCAAGAGCAATTATTTATCCTCGATTTAGCGACTGGCACACAGCAAGCATTAAGTTATGAAAGTCTGCCTGGTTTTAACGAAGATGTTTTAGCTAGCGTTAAAGCCGAAAATTACGCGCGTGAAGGTAAAAAGTACAAGTCAGAGACAAAAGCACGTAATATTCATGTACTTAATATGTACAATCCAATCAAGTGGAGCCAAGACGGCCAACACCTTGCGGTAATGTTAGAAGCTTGGGATAACAAAACACGCTGGTTAACGACGGTTGACTTAGCAAAAAATGAATTGGTTACCCAGCATAAGTTGCAAGATGATGCTTGGATTAACTGGAGTTTTAATGACTTTGGTTGGTTAAATGCTAATACGAGCGAAGTTGCCAGTCTTTATTACCTTTCAGAAGAGACAGGTTACTCTCATTTATATTATAAAGCTTTAAACGCCAAGGCAGTAAAATTAACCTCAGGTAAGTTTGAAGTAAGTAACGTTACGCCAACTCAAGATAATCAACGCTTTATCTTTAAAGCGAATAAAAAGCACCCTGGTATTTATGAAGTTTACCAAGTGGATATGGCGAAGAAAATAACGGCATTGACAGACTTAGGTGGCAAAAATAATTACACACTAAGCCCTGATGAATCAAAATTATTGATTGAACATTCAACGGTCACTATGCCCCCAGAACTTTATGTGAAAAAACTCGAAAATACCGCTACTGCAGGTGTAGCAAAAAGAATTACGCATACCGTCTCTAAAGCATTTTTAGCTATGCCTTGGGTTGCACCATCTGTTGTTGCTATCCCTTCAAGTAAACAAGCCGAGCCAATTTACTCAAAAGTTTATTTACCTAAAAACTTCGATAAAACATCAACTAAAAATCGTGCAGTGATGTTTAGTCATGGCGCAGGTTATTTGCAAAACTCTCACTTAGGCTGGTCAGGCTATTTTCGTGAGTTTATGTTTCACTCGATGTTAGTGCAACAAGGTTATGTAGTGATTGATATGGATTACCGAGCATCTGCGGGCTATGGGCGAGAGTGGCGCACGGCTATTTATCGTCATATGGGTAAACCTGAAGTTGAAGATATGCGTGATGGTGTTGAATGGTTAATAGATAACGCCAATGTTGATGCAAAGCGTATTGGTACTTATGGCGGCTCATACGGTGGCTTCTTAACGTTGATGTCAATGTTCACTGACCCAGATTTATTTGCATCGGGCTCAGCACTACGTTTAGTGTCTGACTGGGCTTATTATAATCATGGTTATACGTCAAATATCTTAAATACCCCAGAAGATGATGCTATTGCCTATGAACGTAGTTCTCCGATATATTTTGCTGAGGGACTCAATAAGCCACTTTTAATCAATGCTCCTATGGTTGATGATAATGTCTTTTTTGAGGATACCGTACGTTTAGTCCAACGTTTAATAGAGCTTGAAAAAGAAGACTTTGAAACGGCTATTTACCCAGTGGAGCCGCATGGTTTTGTACAACCGAGTTCGTGGTTAAATGAATACCGCCGAATTTATAAGTTGTTTGAAAATACTTTATAAACTCATGCTGGTGTTGTTCGTTTTTGTGGGTAACACCAGTAATAGCTAATATGTGTGATTAAGCGCAACACTGGCATGGCAAATTTAGCCAGCACAAGTGATAAAAAAAGCCCTGGCATTATCTGTCAGGGCTTTTTTATGGTTATTGGCATCATTAGTGATTCGTTAACTTAATACTTAACTCTGTATAATTAGTACTTATTTTATACGCTAAATCATAGCCTTCAACCATTATATTAGATCGACCAAGAGACTGTTTCACTGATATTTTTTTGCCATTCTCCTAACGACTCATTTCTATCGGCGACAACAATTATATTACTGTGATTAAATTCCATAGATCTACCAAACAACTTTTTATCATTAAAAGTAGAGCTAAAAGTTAACTGTTCATTTTTTGGAACAATAAAAACAGTCACGGGATTAGTTACGCCTTGATACACCAAATGTAAACTCTTCATGCCATCAAACCGGCAATAATCAGCAGAAATTAATTTCCCTACAGTTTTGCTAAAGTTGCCATCAAATGTAGACATTTTTTTATTTAATGACGCTAAGGTGACTTGATTGTCAGTATTGTTAGCAAAAACACCTTGCTCATGATAAACATGGGCGAGGGCATAATCACCTAAATTAGAATAAGCACTGGAAAACTGCATAAAATTAAGCATTAAACCACCGACAATAGCAACAGAGGCAGCTAGTGCAAGATGCACACGTGTTTTGCGTTTATGCACTTGGTGGTTCGCGAGTGTTTGCCGCAAAATTAGCTTTTCGGATAACCCCTCAGGCACCGGCACTTGCAATGCTTGTAAGATCTTTTCATCAAGTTGACAAATATCTTGAGCAAATTGTTTTTTACTGGCATCGTTTTGCTGAGCGGCAATAGTTTCGTCACTCTGGTTATTAGGATCGGCATATATAGCCCGTCTAAATTGCAAATCATCCATTGTACATACCTCGCTTTACGGGCTCTGCTTCTAAGGCTTCTTTAAGTTGATTTCTTGCTCTAAATAAACGTGTCATCACGGTGTTTTTATTCAGATCTAACATAGTGGCAATATCTTCACCGCTAAACCCCCCTAATACTTGTAGTATTAGAGGCTCAGAATATTCAGGTGGTAATTGGGATATTTTCTCCCTTAACCAATGGTTTTCTAGCTGTTGCTCTGTCGTGACAGATTGAGTATCTGTTATGGTGGCCTCTTCATATTCACTCATATCAAAACGCTTCCTTTCGAAGCGTCTAGCATTTTCTCGCCGTAATATTGTGATTAACCATGATTTGGCCGCTTTTTCATCTTTTAATGAATCAAGGGCGCGCCAAGCACGTAAGAAGGTCTCTTGCACTAGATCTTCAGCCACTTGCTTTTCATGGCAAAGCCAATAAGCATAGCGATATAAATCACCGTGTAGCGCCTTTACTAGCGCCTCATATCTAACTTGTTTTGTCATCATATGGGTATAGACCTTAACAGGGTGATATTTATTTCAAAGAGAGATAATATTTATTAATTAACTTTTGTTATGACTTGTTAATTGACGTATCAACTGCTGCATTTAAATGATTTGATACATCTCGCTATAGAGAAAGAGCCAAGTCACCTAACGTATTTTAGGCAACTTTTAGCAAAGGCTCAAATATTATGGATTAAGCGGTGATAGTTGATATGTTGGCGTGTTAGCCGTTAATTGTTCATGTACCGTTTGAATAGCACTGAGAAGCGCCATACCTTGCCATGAAGGCGCACCATCAACAGCACTTTTTCCATAAAGGTGTTGCTGTAAATCGTTTAAGGCAGAGGCAAAACTTTGCTCTTGAATGAATGCTTCAGCTTGGGCAATATTATTGATTTCAAGCCCTGATTTATTATTGCTCAATAACTCTCTTAACCAAGGTAATACAAGCTTTAAGGCCTGTTCGGCATTATTGTTTTTACAGGCAGCTAATAAGGCAAGATAGTGATTACCATTCGTGACACTAGCGGCACGATTTGCATTAGTTTTATGATTATTTTGTCGAAAGTAAAGTGTTTGGATTATCCAAGCCAAACTGGTTAATAACCATAATCCCAGAAATAACCATTGCAAACGTTTATCTTGGGGTTTGATTGAAGTATCAGAAAGTGACGCCCGCTGAGTTTTATTTACAGGAGTACTCGCTGAACTCCTTGTTTCATCACTTGTTGCGTCAGGCTCTGTGGGCGCATTACCTAACAGCGTTTCTTCGCCAGCTTCTACCGTGATAGTCTGAGTAGGTAGGGTGGCTTGTTCTATTCTATTGGTGATTGTATTAAACCAAGTAATACTCATCTCAGGTAACGTAAATTCTCCAGCCGTACTTGGCACTAAGGCAAAGTTTTGCACTTTTTGACTGACTAAGCGGCCATTGCTAAGGTTTGCATTGAGCTCAGCTTGATCAGGGTAGATTTTCATACCCGGACTGCTTTTCATTACCAGTTCTGGTAATTGAGCCTTTGAAAGCGCTGCTGCAGTTAACGTTATAGTGCGGGTGATTGGCTCACCAACAGTAAACTGGTTATTTCCTGATTGCCATTCCTGATGTAAAGTGAGTATGTCAGTAGGTAACCATTGCGTGTTACTTGGGTAATTAGCAGGTATTGGTAACACAGATAATTTTAGTTCATCACCCAATATACTAACCGGTTTAGTTTGAGCAAAGCTTAAAAAACTAGAACGACGTTTAGAGGCTTGTAGTATTTCGCCAGAAAATAACGGCGCCTGTAAAGTAAATTCACCACTTTCTTCTGGGGTAACGGCATATGTTTGTTCAATAATTCTGTATCGTTTTCCGTTGATGATACTGTCAGACTGCTTGTCTTGACCAACTTTTTCAATTGTTGCGCCTGTCAAACTTGGTTCTGTTAAATTACCACTTTTCAGTTCTACTGCAAAATGTAGCTTGATTGATAACGTCAACAATTGCTGAACGTAAACTTCATCTTTAGACAATTCACTGGTAACAAAAATATCAGCTTGGACATTACTTTTTGCTTTATTCGCTGCTATGACTGTTAGCTCAATAGGTTCACTTTGTTGATTGCCAATAAGTAGAGCAGGAATAACAAATTGGCCAGCTTTACGGGCAATTAAAGTGACTTGCCATTTGGTAATACGACTTGTTTTAAAATTTACCATACTGGTTTGTGAGCTAACTGATGTTTGACCAACAATAAAATCATCATGTAACGATGTAGTATCTAAAGCGTTACGACTAATATCATCATCAGCAGTCACTGTTAATAATATTGATTCGTTAATCATTGCTGGATTTTTATCAATACTCGCAATTACTGTTGATAAAGCGTAGGCATTGTTGCCTAACAAGGATGTCGCTATTAATATCACAGCTAACATAATACCCTGAAAGAGATTAACCGATAACCCCTTTGTTAAATGCTTTGAAAAATTACTTACCACTTTTTAGTTACTCCTTGGGACGCGCCTTCATGTCGGCGTTTTTGATATTCGAGGCGCATTTTATTTCGTAACAGTAAATAAGGGTCATCAGTTACCTTATTTAATAGTTGTTGATGTTTTTGCTGCGTTTCTTGTGCTTTGCTGTCAATAGCTTGCTGAGTTAGAGATTTTTCATCAGCTGTTTGTTCTTTATCATCAGCAGCTTCAGCTTGTTTGGCCTGTTCATCTTGTTCTTTTTCCTGCTGCTCACTTTGCTCTTGCTGTTGTGCTTCTTGAGACTGCTTTTCTTGTTCGTTTTGCGTATCTTTTTCATCGCTTTGTTGCGGGTTACCCTGTTGGGGATCACCATCTTTAGAATCATTTTCAGACTGTTGCTGCCCGTCTTGTTTTTGTTGATTATCTTGCTCACCTTCGCTGCTCTGCTGATCTTCTTCAGATTGCTCTTTGGAATCATCATTTCCCTGTTCACCTTGGGACTGCTGTTCTTGCTGTTTTTTTAGGGCTTCAAGCTGCTCTAGGTTGTCCTTAGCATTACTCAAGTTAGGATCTTTCTTGAGTGCTTTTTTATAGGCATCAATCGCTTCATCAATTTTTTGCAGCTGGGCGAGTGAATTCCCTTGGTTATAAAGTGCTTGGGCACTATCACTTTGTTCAAAAGCTTGTAAAGCTTGCTCGTAATTACCTGCTTTATAATGAGCGCTACCTTGCCATTGACTATTATCGAATTTTTCAGCGGCTTGTTGATAGTCTTTTTCTTGATAGTGTTGCTGAGCTTGTTGATCGGAAGTTTGCCATAAATCATGCCAAAATTGACTAACACCACTAGTGCTTTCATTGATCTGCGCTTCGCTGTTTGTATTAGGTTTTTCTGGAGAGTTAGGTATTACACTATTTTGTTTTTCGTTAGCTCCCAAAGCATAAGAGTTAGGGCTAAAGCTAGTTAAGCTAAATACTAAAGTAAGGGGCATAAGCCATGTTATTGCTAATATACTACTACCTCTGCGAAAATAACCTAATAGCAATGGTATTATAATGATAAGTAACCAAGGTCCTTGCTCTTGATATTGGTCACCTTCCATGGCCTGTTTATTTTGCTTTTCATTGGCGTCATTTGACGTTTTTGTGTCCATTTGCTCATCAAGGTTAACGGTTAAGTGTGCTGTAAGTGCTTTAATGTCAGTATCATCATTGGTCATGGTATGATAAACCCCTTGGCTACGTTTACTAATCGCAGCAAGTCTATTGATAGGTAACTTAGGAATAACGATAGCGCCTCTGTTATCTTTGAGTAATTTACCGCTGCTTAGCTTGATTGGTGCACCATCTTTACTACCCACACCTAATATATTTACTTTATGGTTATTGCGATTTGCCCAATCATAAACATCTGCCATTTCTTCATTATCTATATCATCAGTAAACCAATATATATCGCCACTCATATGGCCAGAATTTTTCAGTGTTTGATCTGCTAAAGTTAATGCCGCTAATGCATTTGCGCCGTGCACAGGCATAATATCTGGCGATAAAGAAGGCAGGAGCAACGCTATGTTTTTAACATCTTGTGTTAACGGGCTAATAATAAAGGCATCACCAGCATAAGCGATCAAACCGATATCACCTTCGTTTATCTTTTTCAGTAAATCAATCGCTTTATAGCGAGCACGGGTTAGTCTATTAGGTTTAACATCTGTGGCATACATGGAATAAGACATATCCATAATAAGGACTGCGCCACGCTCTAGTTGGTAAACAGGTTGTGGTAATTTCTGCCAAGCTGGGCCTGCAAGGGCAAAAATAATACAACTGCCAATCACTAAGGGTTTTAGCCAATAACGAGATTTTGATGATGTGCTTTGTGCTGCTTGACTGTTTGAATTTTCTAATAAAGCCGTGGCTAAATGGCTAGGTAGAAAATGCTGCCAAGGTGATTGGTAATAACGGATTTTTTTCAGTAAAAATAAAACTAAAAATAAGCCAATAAAGCCTAATAACCATTCTGGACGAATGAAATGAAAGTTATCAACTATACCCTCGAAGCTAAGGCCTTCAAAATTGAAGTTCTCGGCGTGTTTTGTTAGATCAGTTGTTAAACTACTTTGTTGAGATGACATATTATTTACCACCTACAGCGTGAGAATTAGCAGGTAACAAAAAAGAGAAGTGGAGGCTGAGTAAATAAGTAAAACAAAGCAGGGCAGCAAATGCCAATGGCCAATAGTATAAGGCAGTTAGAGGTCTCATCTGTTGTTGCTCTTGCTCTATTGGCTCAAGTTTATCTAACAAGCTATATATATCATTCATGCTTTGGCTATCACGTGCACGAAAATATTGCCCACCAGTTTTTATCGCTATATTTTCTAAACTTTGTTCGTCTAAATCGCTTGATGGATTGATACGCTGTGTGCCCCAAAGCGATTGTTGTAACATAACATCAGCGCCAATACCTACCGTGTAGATGGTAATATCTTTAGCTATGGCCAGTTCGAGCGCTTGTTCAGGTGTAATTTTCCCTGCGGTATTTTGACCATCAGTCAACAACAATAAAACCTTGTTAGACTCTTTTTTAGCATCAAAGCGTTTGACTGCGAGTGCAATGGCATCACCTATGGCTGTTTTTCTGCCAACAAGATTAAGTTCACTTTCATCTAACATTTGTTTCACGGTTTTTTTGTCAAAGGTCATTGGTGTTTGCATATAAGCATCATCGGCAAATAAGATTAAACCTAGGCGATCACTGACGCGCCGTTCAATAAAATCACCGAGTACAACTTTAAGCATTTGTAATCGATTTACATTACGACCATTTAAGCTCATATCTTCTATTTCCATACTGCCGGAAAGATCAACGGCAATCATCATCTCGCGGCCTTCACTCGGTATATCAATGGCATCACCAAGCCATTGTGGACGACTAATGGCTAAGATTAGTAAGATCCAGCAGATTGATAAAACCCAAAGTGGTGCTTTGTTTTTTTTATGTTCGCTCACCGTATTACTAGATACATTAATAAGCGCAGGCATGATTAGCGCACTTTGTTGATTAGCGCTCTTTTTAGCGGGTAAAAAATAAATAACTAGTGGTAAGGGAAGTAAGGCAAATAACCAGGGCCAGGCAAAACTTATCATGCGCTTAACTCCTTTTCGTTATTAATAGCCACAGTTTTCTTAACTGGTGGTGTTTGATCAATGTGTTGATATTTATTAAGAGGCAGTGCATGTGTTAACCATAATTTAGTTGCTTGTCGGCAATGATTATCTACGTCGGTGCTTAAAGACTGTTCTGTTTGATATTGTTTTTCAAAGGCTGCTGAGATCAAGTGATTAAAATTTTCTTGGTATTGAACTGGTAATTGATTCATCAAAAAGTTTTGAAAACTATCTCCATATAATCGGGCTAATTGCTGACGACTAAAATATTGCATCGCCGTACATTTTAATAAACTAATGCAATCTGTAGCACTGAACTCAGGGTTATTCGCAAGGGCTGCTAGCGCTTGTACTTTATGGGCGTTTAAGTCTTTATTCTTTTTGTATCGATTATAAAATAAAACGGCAGCAATAATAATAAGTGCCAATAACAGCCACCAACCAGGGGCTATAGGGAAATTACTCACTTGCTCAGGTACATGAATATCATGTAGTTGTAATTGTGATGGTTGTCCGGCAGAAGGTTGCCCAGGTGAAGTTGGCAAGTTGTTTATAGCCATCATAACGACGTCCCAAATTTTAATTGCTGCTCAAGGGATTCCCCTGCGCTAAAGTGAATTATGCGAGCACCGGCAGATTGCAATAGTTTGTTTGTTTTTTCACCTTGCTTAAAAGCTTGTTGTTGATACTGAGCTGCGGTGTTTTTGTCGCCTAATGTTAATTGTTGGCGATTAACGCCATCGGTGAGTGTTACCGCTAACTTTAAGTTACTTTCTGGTAGGTTTTGTTCTAGGGGATCACTAATTAAACACACCACTAATTCACAATGTTGACTAACCTGACTTAGATGCCTAATGGCATGTTTACTGTTTTGTTCATCACGAAGGGCATGACCATCCGTAATCAAGTAAACCAGTGAGCCGGGTTTTGCTAAGTGTCGTAAGCGAGCGCAGTGTTGTTCGAAGTCATAACTATGTGGGTTGACTGCCGCCAAGCTATCATGGTCTTGATTTTGTGCTTGAATTTTATCTTCATAGATTGTTTGGCGCGCTTGGTTATTTAAGGTGGTTAAGGCGTGTAGATAATGCAATACCCCAGCCTTTCTACTGCGAGGTTTTAGTTCAATATGCTGCTTATCACAAAAAACTAAACCACCTAATCGATCACCACGTTCTTTTGCATGCCATGCAACTAATGAGGCTAAATGGGCTGCTTGTACCGATTTAAAAAGTAATTTACTGCCAAAATGCATGTTTTGGCTTAAATCAGTGGCTATTAATACAGGTCTTTCAATTTCTTCACGAAATAGTTTTGTATGAGTTTTACCTGTACGCGCGGTAACTCGCCAGTCAATAGCACGAACATCATCCCCTGTTTGGTAATGACGGACTTCATCAAACTCCATGCCGCGACCTTTACTACGAGATAAATAATTACCGGCCTGTTTTCCTTGAATGTTTCTTTTACCAACTAAGTCAATTAAGCGACTTTTACTTTGATATTGCAGAAGCTCCTGCATTGATAAACTTATACCGTTACTATACAAACTTGCCAATGAAGATTGATAAGAGTCTTCATTGGCGTTCTTTTCAGACGATTTTTTTTGACGATCAAACCACATAGGGTAACTCTACTTGATAGCTCGACATATTATTCGGGCTATAATTAACAATGGTTATGTTGACTGGCACTAACTAGGTACAACAAATTCAGCATAAGTAACTAGGTATTAACTGCTAAGCGACAGCAACCTGAGTTAAAATATGATCAAGTACTTGGTTAGCTGTAATACCTTCTGCTTCAGCTTGATAGCTAAGTAATATTCTATGTCTAAGGGCATTATGGAATACTGCTTGAATATCTTCAGGACTAACAAAATCTCGATTATGTAACCAAGCGCGAGCGCGGGCACAACGGTCAAGTGCAATAGTGGCACGAGGACTAGCACCAAATGCAAGCCAAGTACTTAATTTATCATCATACTTTTCAGGTTGACGGGTAGCAATAATCAAGTCCACGATATAATTTTCTAATGAAGGCGCCATATGAATATTTAATACTTGTGCACGTGCAGAAAATATTTCATTTTGACTTAATACCCGCAAACTAGATTTTGTTTCTGTTGATTTCTCATTATTGTGACTAGCATTTGAACTTAATGCTTCACCACGGTTGAGTTTTAGTATTTCTAATTCACTTATCGCGTCAGGGTAGCCAATTTCTATGTGCATTAAAAATCTATCGAGCTGCGCTTCAGGTAACGGGTAGGTACCCTCTTGCTCAATAGGATTTTGTGTTGCCATCACCAAAAACAGTTCAGGTAAGTCATAGGTTTTACGGCCAACGGTTATTTGTCCTTCAGCCATTGCTTCTAATAATGCCGATTGCACTTTTGCGGGGGCACGGTTAATTTCATCGGCAAGTACTAAGTTTTGGAATAAAGGTCCAGGCTGAAATACAAAAGTGCCATCTTCTGGACGATAAATATCGGTACCTGTTAAATCTGCTGGTAACAAATCAGGGGTAAACTGGATACGATGAAAATCAGCTTCTAGCCCTTGTGCTAACGCATTGACTGCGCGAGTTTTTGCTAAACCAGGTGGCCCTTCAACAATTAAATGTCCATCAGCGAGCAGGGCAATAAGCAAATTTTCAACTAAAGCTTCTTGACCAATGATTTGTGAAGATAAATGTTGTTTTAACGTAGAAAAATGTTCAATTGCCATACGGATAAATTCTTTTAATATTACTTTTTGTGAATAGAAACTTAGTAGTAACTCGGCTATGCGCTCAGCTAAGAGTGCTATATTTTTCTAGCCGTTAAACTAAGGGAAAAATTATTATTTATTAAGCTAGTATTTTATATAAGGTTTTTGTGAAAGAAAACAAGTGATAAGTAACAAAATTTTAATAGATATTTATATTGATAAAATGCTAAAACTTAATAAAAGATATTTTTGATTTCAGGTAATGATTGAATTTTTCCTTTATTTAGTTAAAATCAAGTAAGTTTCATGAGGTCGGACCTCTTGAGTTTCAGAATAAAATTAAAATAACATCTGCGTGTTTGGAGTAATAAATGACAACAAGAAAACTAACCACCTCTACGGGTGAGCGCATAGCAATCGTCGCTGGCTTACGTACACCGTTTGCTAAACAAGCAACTGCTTTTCATGGTGTACCAGCCGTTGATTTGGGGAAGATTGTTGTTAACGAATTATTACAAAAGCACGATATTGACCCTGCGATAATTGACCAGCTTGTTTTTGGTCAAGTAGTTCAAATGCCAGAAGCGCCAAATATCGCTCGTGAAATTGTTTTGGGTACCGGCATGAATGTCAGTACTGATGCTTATAGTGTTTCACGTGCTTGTGCTACAAGTTTCCAATCAACCGTTAATGTTGCAGAGTCTATTATGGCTGGTCATGTTGATGTGGGGATTGCTGGTGGTGCGGATTCTTCATCGGTGGCTCCAGTAGGCGTTTCTAAAAGACTTGCTCGTACGTTAGTTGACTTAACCAAAGCAAGAACATTTGGGCAAAGGCTTTCATTGTTAAGTCGTTTAGGTTTTAAAGATTTATTACCTGTTTCTCCTGCTGTGGCAGAATACTCAACGGGAATTTCTATGGGACAAACCGCTGAGCAAATGGCGAAAACTTATCAGATTTCTCGTGCAGATCAAGATGCATTAGCGCATAGATCACATACTTTAGCGACAAAGAGCTGGCAAGAAGGTAAATTAGCTGGTGAAGTCATGACAGCACATGCTGAACCATATAAAAACTTTATTGATAAAGATAATTGTATTCGAGAAAACTCAGTTTTAGAAAGTTACGCTAAGTTAAAACCGGTATTTGACCGTAAACACGGTACAGTGACTGCGGCAACAAGTACGCCGTTAACTGATGGTGGTGCGGCAATATTATTAATGCGTGAAGGCAGAGCGAAAGAGCTCGGTTATAAACCGTTGGGTTATATTCGTAGTTTTGGTTTCGCAGCCATTGATGTATGGCAAGATATGTTGATGGGACCAAGTTATGCTACGCCAATTGCTTTAGCACGGGCGGGTATGAACTTAGCAGATTTAGATTTGATTGAAATGCATGAAGCATTTGCTGCCCAAGCATTAGCAAACATGAAAATGTTTGGTAGTAGTAAATTTGCGAAAGAGCACCTTGGTCGTGATAAAGCGATTGGTGATATTGATATGGATAAATTTAATGTGATGGGTGGCTCACTGGCTTATGGGCATCCTTTTGCAGCAACGGGCGCGAGACTTATTACCCAAACACTTAATGAATTAAATCGTCGTGGTGGTGGTGTAGGCTTAACTACGGCTTGTGCTGCTGGTGGTTTAGGCGCGGCAATGATTGTGGAGACAGATTAATGACTAAACAGACAAACTCAACTGATAATGAACAAGCTATTCACGTAGATACGCATGATACAGCGCCAAGTGCTTTTACCTTAGCTCGACAAGAGAGTGGTGTTGCTCATTTGGTGATAGATGTTATTGGGGAAAATGTTAATACCCTTAAAACTGAATTTGCTGAGCAAATAGATGCAGTTTTAGCAGAAATTAAGGCTGATAAAACGATTACAGGTATCGTTCTTTGTAGTGGTAAAAAAGACTCTTTTGTCGCTGGCGCAGATATTAATATGCTTGATGCGTGCCAGACTCGTGAAGAAGTTGTGGCTCTATCTCGACAAGGGCAGCGTATATTCACACTGCTTGAGAACTTGCCTATTCCTATTGTTGCCGCGATTGATGGTACGTGTTTAGGTGGCGGATTAGAACTTGCTATGGCATGTCACGCACGTATTTGTAGTGATAACGTAAAAACTTCTTTAGGTTTACCAGAGGTGCAATTAGGATTATTGCCCGGTAGTGGTGGGACTCAGCGTTTACCTATGTTGGTGGGGTTGCAAAAATCTTTAGACATGATGCTTACCGGCAAACAACTACGAGCTAAACAGGCATTAAAATCAGGCTTAGTTGATGATGTTGTGCCAAGCAGTGTATTACTTGAGGTTGCGGAGCAAAAAGCAATATCTTTACACCAACGTGGTAAAAGTAATGCAAAACGTAAACAAGGCTTAATGGATAAATTGCTTGAGAACAATGCTGTTGGGCGCAATATCGTCTACCAGCAGGCACAGAAAACTGTGTTAGCTAAAACCCAAGGTAATTATCCTGCACCAACGAAAATAATTGATTGTATCCGAACTGGTATCGAATTTTCACTCGAAAATGGCTATAAAGTAGAAGCAGAGCATTTTGCAGATCTTGTCATGAGTGATGAGTCAGCACAGCTTCGCCAGTTATTTTTTGCCACAACGGCAATGAAAAAAGAACAGGGTGTTGCTGATGTTATGCCTGACAAAGTTGCCAAAGCAGGTGTACTTGGTGGCGGGTTAATGGGTGGCGGTATTGCTTTTGTAACAGCAACTAAAGCGAATGTACCAGTACGAGTAAAAGATATTAATCACAAAGGTATCAGCCAAGCATTAAAATACAGCTATCAACTATTGAATAAAAAAGTAAAACGTCGTTTTTTACTCAATAGTGAAATGCAAAAACAATTAGCTATGATCACTGGTAGTATCGACTACACCGGTTTTAAAGCTCTAGATATTGTAATTGAAGCGGTATTTGAAGATTTAACATTGAAGCAAAATATGGTGGCCGAAGTAGAAGACAATTGCCACGATAACACTATTTTCGCCAGTAACACGTCAAGTTTACCAATTGGTAAAATTGCCGCTAAGGCCAAACGGCCAGAAAATGTTATTGGGCTACATTACTTTTCACCCGTTGATAAAATGCCGTTAGTGGAAATAATCCCTCATGACAAAACGTCAGATCAAACTATTTCTAATACGGTGGCGTTTGCTAAAAAACAGGGTAAAACACCTATAGTTGTTAAAGATAAAGCGGGTTTTTATGTTAACCGTATTTTAGCGCCTTATATGAATGAAGCCGCTATTTTATTACTTGACGGAGAGCCCGTCGATAAAATTGATTCGGCGCTAGTTAAGTTCGGTTTTCCTGTTGGTCCAATGCAACTTCTTGATGAAGTGGGTATTGATGTAGGTGCGAAAATTGGCCCTATCTTACAAGCAGATCTTGGTGACCGCTTTGCTGCACCTGCGGCTTTCGATAAATTACTTGCCGATGGCCGGCTAGGTAAAAAAGCCAAAAAGGGCTTTTACTTATATAAAAAAGATAGCTTGGTAAAAACTATACAAAATCGTCTGAAAGGTATAAAAGCAGGTCAAAAACAGGTAGATGAGTCTATTTATAGCTTATTAACAATTAAGCCTTCGGGTAATTTATCAGCCGCTGAAATTAGCAAACGTTGTACTTTCATGATGTTAAATGAAGCAGCTCGTTGTGTCGATGAAGGTATAGTACGTAATGCTAGAGATGGTGATATTGGCGCTATCTTTGGTATTGGTTTTCCACCATTTTTAGGTGGGCCATTACGTTATATTGATCAAATTGGCGCGAAATCAGTCGTTGCACAATTAAGTCAATGGGCTGAGCAACACGGAGAGCGTTATGCTCCATGTGAAGCTTTAGTCACTATGGCGCAAAACGATCAAAGCTATTACCCTAAATAAGGTATATACAGCTGAGAATATTTAGCTTAATAAAATAGCCTATCGCGATATTATTAAGCTAAAACAGCAATATAAAGGGAATATAAGCCAAATAATATAAGGCTGTTGAGAATTGTTGAACAACATATTCAGCAATACTCAATATCCTTTTTTGTTAGCTTTATTTCCACTATTATACCAATTCCATTAAGTTTGTGATCTTGTTGTGCGAAGGAAAAATAAATCAAGGTAAGGCGCTCGATTGAGCAATAGCTGGCTATTGGAATTGAGAGCAACGAATTCTTGGGTTATTTTAACCAGCACAAGTGGGCAATAATTTAATGGAATTGGTATTAGCCATCAAAATTTCGTTGGGCTAGCTTTAATGAATGCGGCAACGTCGGATATGAGTTCACCTTTAGGTCTATTTTCTGTTTTTAGTGCATCACTTTGTGAGTACAGAATAAACCTATCGGGCTGGCAGGCACTGACCAAATGTGTTTTAACAAATGTCTTAACTTGCGCTAAGGTCAAATTAAGTACAGCTTGTAGTAAGTTTTCTTTTTGGCTAAACGCTTCATCTTTATTACAAATTGCTGCCCAAAATCGTTGGCTTTTAATACGTAGATTATGGTCTTTTTCTTGTAACTGACTGGCCAAACCATGTAATAGGTGTTGCCATTGTTCGCTGCTAATATCATCGAGCACGCTAACACTGTCACTAATAAACTCGTCCATTGCTTGAGCCAGACTATAAGCGTCACAATGGGGTGATTGAATATAAAAAGCGATGCCAGGGTAGCGGTTGATCGGCACATAACCGACACCCACTAAATAACCATACTGCTTTTCTGTACGCATTTGCTGAAAAAATAATGGCGATAAAATATGACTAGTGATCATAGTAAGTGCAACAGTGTTATCGTCTTTGTGTTCAAAGGCGGTGTAAAGCACACTAGCGTGATCATGCTCAGGTAGAGTCATCGGTAATAACAGTGTTTTTTTAGCTTTAATATCAGTTACAGGGCATTGTATTGCATACCGCTCATTTACATTACCTTTAAAGGCCTCTTCAATGGTTGCACATAACTTTTGTGCATGGCCAATCTGCCAATTACCATGAATTAGTACTTCTAATGTTACCTCTTCAAAAAGGTGCTGGCTAAAACTCAGGTACTGACTAAATGTGACTTGTTTCAGTGCTAACGCTAACGATTTACTTGGTGGATTATTTGGTTGCATTACAGCGCTTAAAGCGGAAAATAATTGCGATATTGATTTACTTTTATCACTGTTTTGCCAATGTTTTACTAACTGATTTTTGAATAAGTTAAAATGCTCTTCTGTCACTTTATGGCTTTTTAAGCGCCTCAATAATTTAGCTAATAATAAATGCTGATTTTCACTGTAACCTGACAATTGAACAGTTACTCCGCCTTGATGGGCGTAGAGATGATAATGAATTCCGGCCAATTCGGCGTCATAATTTTCTTCTATGACGGTATCAGTATATAAGTCGACAAATAAGCGTGTCATAGCAATATTAGCAACACTGTCAACAACAAAAGGTGAGTCGATGCCTATATATAAATAACCCTTAGGCACTTTAAAGGTACGATCTTGTTTAAACCAAGCAGCTAAACCATTTTTATTGATTATTTTTTCAGGAATGTTGGCCTTTATTTCAGTTGCATCAGTCTGTTGCTCTGCTTGGTATAGTGTTGGCGTTTCCACAATATAAGGGTTCTGGGCTGGTAAACATAAGCCTTCAATATGTTGATGGTTTGTCGCTTTAATATCTCGCCAAGTGGCTAATTGCTGCTTTGGTATGGGTGTCACATGATAGGGCACTTGATACCAAAAACTATTTTTAGAAAAGGTATTATTTTGGCTAACATGCATGAGCCTCATATTATCAACGGTTAAATAACTAAGTAACTTTTTGATATTTACTTGTGACATTCCAGTCATGACATAGTCACCAAAAATATAATCATCTTCTGGGTAGTGCTGCATATTAATGACAAGTTGACTAACACTGTCTAATGGCCGCATTTTTTCATGATAAATGAAGGCTAAATTAGTGATTTTTTGTTTTTCTTGATAATAGTATTCAGCTATATCGTTATTATTAAGCAGAGTAATATATGCGAAGACTATATCGACGACTTCATTAAGGTGAGTTTCTCCCAATTCAGTTAAAGCAATGCTGATATTGAAATCTTTAAAATTTGAACCATTGATGCCTGAGCCAGCAGTCAATGCTAGGGCCCATTGATGTTTCTTTAGTAAAGATAAAACACTTCCTTCACCTTCATGACCTAATAAATAGGCGAGTATTGACTCAGGTTTGTCTTGATAATATTGGTCAATACTTTCCATGGCAAAGCTGATGATGAGCTGATGATCGTTTTTAACTGGACAAACATCAATTTTAATCTTTTGATGTTTTGGTAAATATAAAGGATGTTCGATTTTTTGCAGTGCGATATCAGCAGGTTTTATATCCCCAAATAGTTGTTCAGCTAGGCTATTAAGCTCAGCTAAATCTTGTGGGCCTTCAAGTGCTAATGTCATATATTGGGCGCGATAATACTGTTGAAAAAAATCTTGCACCTCTTTGCTAATATTTTCTCCGTCACGGTCTGCTAATGTATCGAGATTGCCAACGGAGAATTGAGAGAACGGATGTTTGGGGTTAACCGTATCTTTGTGGACATCATATAAACGCCTGATGTCATCCTTTAATTTTAAGGTAAATTCGGCATCTATATTTTCACGCTCTTTAACAACAAAGTCATCGGCAAGTAATGGTGCGATAAAAAATTCACTAAAACGTTCTAAAGCAGTCGAAAAATGTGTGGCTGTGATATCGAAGAAAAAACAAGTATGTTCGGTACCCGTCCAAGCATTATGATTACCACCGTGTTGGCTGATAAATTTTTGATACTCACTGCCGTCAGGAAAACTTTTTGTTCCCAAAAACAACATATGCTCTAAAAAATGCGCTAGGCCCTGTCTATCTTTGGGATCATTAAAATGACCAACGTTAACCGCTAAGGCAGCGGCTGACTTAGTCGTTTCATCATTTTGAATAAGCAAAACACGTAAACCATTGTTTAGAGTAATTGCTTGATATTGTTTGAAATCATTGGGGCTTTGCTTCAAAACCAAGGCTCCTAATAACACTTTACACAGCAAAGTGCATAGTGAGAAAATGGATAGTTTATGAAATTAACAGGGAGTAAAAGCAATCCCTTAATTACTTAAAGGAATAAAAAAAACCTATTTATTCTTAACTGATGTTATTAATGCAAGTTCATTTCTATTACTATAGCCGGAAAAATAACTCAGACTCAATACTTTAGCTGAAAAACCTGTAAAAAAAGCTGAAAATTGAAATTATCCCCGATGCTGGCAGAAAAAAATTATGCGTGGTTATCGGTGGGAGAAAAAATGCAACTTTTTATAATGCGACATGGTGAAGCTCAAGGTTTTGTTGAGCACGGTAGTCGTGATGACAGTCAAAGAGCGTTAACCAAGCAAGGTGAATTAGAAGCGACAATGATGGCTAGCTGGTTAAGAAAAATGCAGATCAACCCTACGCAAGTCTTTGTTAGTCCCTATGCTCGAGCTCAACAGACGTGTGCCATTGTTACCGCATCAATGCAAACAGCTATTACCACCTTAGATTTTATCACTCCGGCAGGTGATGCTAAGCAGGTACATGACTTTATTGATGGTTGGTGTAGTGAGCACCAGGAAACGTTAAGGCAACAAGGAGATGTTAAGGAGCAAACGCTACTTATTGTTTCACATATGCCATTAGTGAGTTATTTAGTTGCCCAATTAACTCAGTCTGGTAATGCTCCTATTTTTTCTACTGCAGGCATTGCTCACATAACTTACGATCTTGATAAGATGCAAGGACAGTTTATCCGTTTAGTTTCGCCATTAGATTTATGTTAAGGCTGGGCGCTGTTGTGGTGCGTTAGTCTCGATTAAATTTATCTTTTAATTCAATTAACGCCAATATTGCGCCATTTCCGCCCCATTCTAATGGAGCTTGATGAAATGCCATTACATCAGGATGTTGCACCAACCAATGAGGCACTTTATTTTTTAAAATATGAGAGCCAATACCGTGAACAACACATATACATTGCGCATGCTCTTTTTGACAGGCATAAAGTAGGGCAGCGAGTTCTTTTTTTGCTTGGTGCTGATCTAAGCCATGTAAATCAAGAATCAAATCAGGACTATAATAGCCACGGCGTAGGTTTTTTACTTCAAAACTATCAACACCTTCGCGGACATATTTCATTGGGCCTTGTTTATGTAAATCCGGTTCGAACTCATCGGAAAAATGAAATTGTGCAATGGCTTTATTTGACTGGTTATCTCCTTGGTCATTTTTTAGGGAAGTGTTAGACTTAGCGCCACTTCTTATTAACCGAACAGTGTCGTTGATTAGTGGTTTAACTTGGCTGACAACCTCAGCAAAAAGTTTTTCATTATCGCATGGCTGCTCTTTCATTATTTCAGCAGGTTCTTTTTGAGCAATACTTTTTTTCTTCGCTTCGTTATGTGCACGTAGCTTAGTTTTTATTGTCGAAAGTTTGGTTTTTAAGGCTTTGTTTTTCATAAATGAAGTGTAAAACATTTTAGGACTAATACATATAATTAATCGCGCAGTGTATTTTTCAATATGGGTGTGCAGTGAGTCCAGTAATATTGCCGTACTGATGCAGTATTCATATAATAGTGATGCAATAACTGAGTTTTATCCAGATTGCCTTACATGTAACATATAAATAACCGCCATAAAGAAAGCTTGGCAGGAATACCAAAGAAGGAATACCGTGTGAGTAGCACTAATTTTGAAGATATCACAACGCAGTTACACACTATTGCTGATTATTGTCGCTATGGCGCAAGTTTATTTAATCAAGCAGAACTCTTTTATGGTCATGGCAATGACAATGCTTTGAATGAAGCACTCACCTTAGTGATGTATGCCGTATCTTTGCCTGATGAGATGAGTGAAGATGTAATGACGTGCCGGTTAGTTAAGCAGGAAAAAGAAAATATTTTAGAACTTTTTCAACAGCGCATTACAACAAAGCAGCCAATTGCTTATATCACTAACTTGACTTATTTTGCACAATTACCTTTTTATGTCGACGAACGTGTTTTAGTACCTAGATCACCTATTGGTGAGTTGATTGAAAAGCATTTTAGCCCATATTTTAGTGAGCAAGAGCCACCACAAAGGATATTGGACTTATGTACAGGAAGTGGCTGTATTGCCATCGCTTGTGCAAGCTATTTCCCTGAAGCAGAAGTTGATGCTATTGATTTATCTATTGATGCGTTAAACGTAGCGCAATTAAATATTGAGAATCATGGTTTAAGTGAACAAGTTATTCCAATTCAATCTGATATTTTTTCTGGGGTTGAAGGGCAAAGGTATGATTTAATTGTTACTAATCCACCTTATGTCGATGAAGAAGACATGGCGAGTTTACCGGCCGAATTTACTCATGAGCCAGAAATGGGCTTAGGTTGTGGTGAAGATGGTTTAGATATAGTACGCGTGATATTGGCAGAAGGTGCCCAGCACCTCAATGATGAAGGTGTACTCATATGTGAGGTCGGCAATTCACAATATCATGTTGAAGCACTCTACCCAGAAGTAGATTTCACATGGTTAACATTTGAACGCGGTGGTCATGGTGTCTTTATGTTAAATAAGGCGCAATTAGAAAAACATGCAGAGCTTTTTACTGGGGCAGTATTACCATAAGAACAGCACTGTAGTTGTTTTCAAGTAACCCAGATAAGTATGGAATTAAGCGTAAGTCATATTATATTGTTTATGCTTGTTTATAAAAATAAATTAATAGGCGGTAATGTTAAATGTCAGGTAATACCTTCGGAAAATTATTCACAGTGACATCATTTGGTGAAAGTCATGGTTTAGGTCTAGGCGCTATCATTGATGGTTGCCCACCAGGGCTTGAGTTATCTGAAGCCGATTTACAAATTGACTTAGACAGACGTCGTCCGGGTACCTCACGTTATACGACCGCTCGTAGAGAAGCGGATGAAGTAAAAATCCTCTCTGGTGTTTTTGAAGGCAAAACAACAGGTACACCTATTGGCTTAATGATTGAAAATACTGATCAGCGTTCAAAAGATTATGGCAATATTGCACAAAGTTTTCGTCCAGGCCATGCCGATTATACTTATTGGCAGAAGTACGGTTTACGTGATTATCGTGGCGGCGGTCGCTCTTCTGCTCGTGAAACTGCTATGCGTGTTGCTGCAGGTGCAGTAGCGAAGAAATACCTAGCTGAAAAATTTGGTATGACAATCCAAGCGTGTGTTACTCAAATTGGAGACATTGTTGCTGGTGGACCAAATGGCGCGCCATTTGATGTTAATTCAGTTGACTGGCAAAGTGTTGAAGAGAATCCATTTTTCTTTCCGGATAACACCAAACTAGCACAGCTTGATGAACATTTAAGAGCAATTATTAAAGCCAAAGACTCTATTGGCGCGAAGGTTACCGTCGTTGCGACGAATGTTCCGGTTGGTTTAGGTGAACCTATTTTTGATCGCTTAGATGCCGATATCGCTCATGGTTTAATGAGCATTAATGCCGTAAAAGGTGTTGAAGTAGGTGATGGCTTTGCTGTGGTAAATCAAAAAGGCTCAGAGCATAGAGATGAACTTACCCCGGAAGGTTTTTCAAGTAATCATGCTGGCGGTGTTTTAGGTGGTATCTCATCAGGGCAACAAATTATCGCTCATTTAGCACTTAAACCTACATCAAGTATTGGTGTAAGCGGTAAAACCGTTGATTTAACAGGTGAAGCAACGGATATTATTACCAAAGGTCGTCATGATCCATGTGTAGGAATTCGTGCTGTTCCTATTGCTGAAGCCATGTTGGCGCTTACATTGATGGATCATTTTTTACGCCACCGTGGCCAAAATGCTGATGTTCAATGTAATACCCCCAATATTGAGCCTACAGTATAATGGCGGCCAGCGTATAACTTACAAGTTATGCTCTTAAGTATCAGGTTGAATGCCACTCATTATTGTGAGAAAACACTCAACCTGTTCGTATTTTAGCCGTTCAATTTATCTATAACCCATAACCCATAACCTATAACGCATAAGCTAACAGTTATGGGTTATGACTCGTAATTATTATCTACCATAAGGCTCTATTGCTTGGCACTCTTTAAGATGGTGTTTCTTCGGTTATCATCAAGTTACTTTTTCTATTTTGCGCTACTTGGCTTAATATCCCCTTTTTTATCAATATTTCTTGATGGCAAAGGTTTTAATTCACGCCAAGTTGGTGAGATCCTCGCTATTATTACCGCGACAAAAATTGTTGCGCCTAGTTTATGGGCCACGCTGGCTGATAAAACTGAAAACCCCTTATTCATTATTCGACTAGGCGCCTTTTTAGCACTGCTTAGTTTTAGCGTTCTGTTTTGGCTTAATCATTATTGGCCAATCACTTTTTGTTTAGCACTTTTTACACTTTTTTGGACGGCTATTTTACCGCAACTTGAAGTGCATACTATAACGTCCATGCGCCGTAGTAATAAAATTTATGCCCGAGTGCGTTTATGGGGAAGCCTTGGTTTTATCGCCTTAGCTATTTTATCTGGCGAATTGATGAGTGTTTATGGTTATCAAGTTTTTACTGGTATTGGCATGGTAATTTTAGCTGGCTTATTTGCTAGCACTTTAGTGTTAAAATCAAACAAACCGATAAAACCTCAGGCGAGCAGTCAAGACAAACTAACTCAACAGAGCAATATTTTACCAAAACTGTTTGATGGCCGTTTTATACGATTTTTTATCGCCGGCTTATTATTACAAGTTAGCTTCGCCCCCTATTATGGATTTTTTGCACTTTTCCTCCGTGATCTACATTACTCAGGCTTAGCCGTTGGCTTATTTATTTCTTTAGGCGTGGTTGCGGAAGTGATCGCATTTATCTATATGGGTGCACTTTTTAAGCGTTTCTCTGTGAATGCACTACTCATTTTTAGCTTAGGAATAACGGCTTTACGCTGGTTTTTAACTCCTGAAGTCGCTAGCTCTGTCCTATGGCTTGGGCTAATACAATTGAGCCACGCTGCTAGCTTTGCTATTTATCACAGTGCCAGTATGCAATTTGTTTCTTCACATTTTGACAAAACACAACAGGGTCGTGGTCAAGGTATCTATTTAGGCGGCGTTTACGGTGTTGGCGGGGCTATTGGAGCATTTGTTGCCGGTTTATTGTGGCTTGACGGTGCAGGAGCCGATAATGCCTTTATTATGGCAGGCAGTAGTGCATTATTAGGCGCTATTATTATGATCTTTAGTTACGAACAAGCGTACAAAAGAAGAGCTAGACCCGAATAGACCATTTGCATTGTTAAAATACACATTTAACAATGCAAAGCTTGGCACTTGAGCCTGTATTATTCATCAATAGTTCAGATAATTGAGTCGAGAGAGACAAAAAACACAATGGTTTTTATTGTGTTTTCTATTAAATATCATTTGGTTGTAAGGTTTTCGGCTAAGCAATATAGGCCTTAACAGGTGACCAAACCGCTAATTCGTTACCACTGGGCTCAGTAAAATGAAAGCGTCTGCCTCCAGGGAAAGAAAATATAGCTTGGCTAATAAGACCACCTGCTTTTTTTACACGACGTTCGGTGTCTTCTAAATCATCGCTGAGAAGTACCAATAAGCTTGCACCACTAGCGGTACTTGATACTAACTCCGATAAAAAGAAGCCCCCTTCAATACCTGAATTACTAAAAGCGGTATATTCTTCGCCATAGTCAACAAACTTCCAAGCAAAGGCTTGTTCAAAAAATGCCTTTGTTGCGGGAATGTTTTTCGCTGGGAATTCAACATAATTAATTACTTCACGTGGTGTCATACTGTACCTCCTAACCTCTATTACTATAGACCACTGTGTTACCTTCTTGGGATAACTTGCACTTCATTACTTCATTACTTCATTACTTTCAGCGCAGCGGGACTGACAGGGTTACCGCCAAATACACTGATCACTAAAGAAGCTATGCCAGCTAACTCTGCAGCTTTGCTAATCGATTGTCCAAGTGGTGACTTCTGTTTTTCACCAGTACGGTAAGTTTCGAACCGCTCAGGACCAATAATGTCATTTCGAATGCGTTTATAAATTGCCTTAATAGCATCATTAGCTTTTGATTGAGAGTCTGTAAGAACCGAGAGGTAAACGCGATTAATTACCTTATTAAAGACATCAAATTGTGTGACAACTTGTTCAGATGAAGGGGAGTAACTGGCAGTGCTTTCAAGTAAACGTACTTGCTTTTGAAAGTATCGAAAGTGAGCGGGGTTTTCTAATTTGAAACGAACTTGTCCTTTCTCTAGGCTTTCAAGCTCAATAGATACTCTAGATAAAGAGGAAATAATGTCTAACCAAACCTCTATTTCATCCTTACCTGAGAATTTAATCCAACCAGTCTCGACTAGAGATTTTACTCGGCTTTCCTTAATCTTGAACGTTTCTGATAGCGCAAAAACATCAACTTTCTGAGTACCAGAATATTTTAGATATAAATGAATAATGAGAGCATCAAGATCAGCTTTTGGCATCGAGCCTAAGCCCTGTTGTCCTACATAATTTTGCATTAAATCACGTAAAAACAAAGATTTTGAATTTTCAGATATGTTTTCTAGCACAATATGTCCTTATTTTTTACCGAAAGATTAGCGTTAAGCTTGGTATAATTAACTAAGTACAACGGTAGCGCTTTTTACGAGTACTTAATAGTTTTTTGTCTGGGAAGTGCTGTTCATTATGGTAGGGAGGCTGTAAATAAAGGGTTTTGCACGATTTGAATTATATTCAAGTTAAGAGGTAGCAAGGATTTCTAAAGCCATTACTATCAGGGTAGCACCACCAACAAGCTCGGCTTTACTCTCAAGCCAGGTCCCGCCCTTTGTACCCACGAATACACCTAACCAGCTGAAGAAAAAAGTAATCATGCTTATTATTGCACAAGCAATAAAAGGATTAACGGGTAAAATTGTTAAGGTAAAACCGGCGGCCATAGCATCAATGCTGGTAGCAATAGCGAGTATGAATATAATTCTATGCGTTATTTTACTTATATCTTCTTCAACACCTGCTGAAAATGAATCAAAGATCATTTTTGTCCCGATAAGAAAGAGCATCAGAAAAGCTATCCAGGGAGTGTAGGATTGCGCCCAACTAAGCACACTTTTCCCACTTAAATACCCGAGTATTGGCATAACACCTTGAAAAACTCCAAAATATAAGGCAACTTTTATGCCTAAATGCGCTATTTTACTCTGGTGTTTTGTCGCGCCTAGGCCAATAGATACGGCAAAAGCATCCATACTTAATGCTATTGCTAAAATAAATACTTCAATCATTGGAGGTTACCAGAGCTCAATTAAATACATTTGCAAAATGGCAGTTACCTAAGTATTAACTTCATTTTTGTGGAAAGGTAAAAGCTATTGTCATTTATTTTGTTGATTAAAAGACATCAGCGTTCAATAAATATTTGCAGCAATATAGCGAGATCAGCTGATAATTTCTGTAACAAATTGGGTTTTAACCGAGTTGGCTATAAAACATTGCTCATGGGCTTGATGGTGCATTTTTCAAGCTGAGCCAGTGTTAGGAGTTTAGTACCAATAATACCAATTCCATTAAGTTTGTGATCTTGTTGTGCGAAGGAAAAATAAATCAAGGTAAGGCGCTCGATTGAGCAATAGCTGGTTATTGGAATTGAGAGCAACGAATTCTTGGGGTATTTTAACCAGCACATGTGGGCAATAATTTAATGGAATTGGTATAATACAACATGAGGTCTCAAGGTGACTTTGGTCATTGATATTTTAGCCAGCTTATTTTTTTCCATAACACCTAAGGCACTATCCGTATAAGAATCAACATTGTCGGCAACTGAATAGGGAAGGGAACCACATGCGGGGAAAAGATGCTTGAACAGTAATGCCTCCGTCAAATACCCATTGGTTTGCTCAGATGTCCCCGTAGGGTTGGTTTAGAAACGTTTCAAGCGGCATTATTAATTTCGACAATGGAACTGGAACAACCATTCTCTCCAATCAATGCCTTGCCTAAAGATGTTTCTAGTTCCAGTTGAATCCTGCATCTTTAGCTTGCGAGGGTATAAGATTTATCGCAGGCTATATGCCAATTGATTGTTGCAAAATACTCTGACATTTTGACTATATAACCCAAGAGAGGTACGTTTTTTGTGAAGAACAATTTTAATTATATTTATTACGTATACCAAATACTTATTACAATAGTTGATGGTTGAAAGGAACCTCCACTTTGAGATTGAGTGATGTTTTGAATTTTGATATTGGGTTGTGTAGGTAGCCAAATGTTGATTTCTCCCTCTAACCCGTGATCTGTTGCAGTATCTGTGTTTGGAAGGAAACCGGTTTTTGCACGTAAAATTTTGGTAAATATTTTAACTTCCATCATATATCCTCATTTAGTTGCATTAGGTAGTACTATAAAAATGTTGGCTTAATATTTCTTAATTTTACTCTTAACCTCAACCTAAGCCCTAGTATTATCAGTACGGCCAGCAGGACTAATGTTCATAGCCATTTTGAAGTAGGGCACTTCAGCTTTATAAAAACGAACACCTTCTTTAGTCATACCAAAGCGCTGATAGAAACTAAATGCTGACTCCCTCGCATCACACCAAAAATAATCAATGTTGAGTGTTATTAGATATGTAATCACATTATTTAATACTGCAGAGCCGATACCTAACCCCTGAAATTTAAATTCTGTAGCGTATTTTCTCAACCGGGCCCTATTACCATCTATGTATATAGAAGCAACACAAACTAAAATATCATTTACAAAAGCGCCAAAGTGAATACCCATTTCATCCTCCGCAACGTGACAAAACGTTTCGTGTTTATTAGGCCATAAAACACGATGTCGAACAGGGATAGTTTCTCTCCAGCCAATTTGACGAATATCCACTGCCTGATTTCCTCTTTAAACTTTATCTATATTTCAGTATAGCGCGATCTAATTATTAGATGGCTGTAAACTAGTATCAGTAGGGTTGTGATTTTGTAAGGTCTATTCCAACCTTACGAGCGAGTAATCATTTAATACAATGGGTATAAGTGCAGTCTAAAATTTAAGTAATGTTATACCTAGGTATATTGCAGCAGTCACCTGAAAAATATAGGTAAAACCTGCACCAAGTCTTCTCGCTATAAAAACACGATAGAGCATGCCATAGGCGTGGCACAACCTAGCTAATGTAAAGCCTATTACTAATGTTGCCAGTGTGCTTGTAGAGGCTTCTACTAGGGCAAATGCTAATATAACAAGGGCGAAGGTAGGAAGCTGCTCAACTGCGTTACAGTGGGCTCTTATGGCCGCCATTAGAGTTTTATTATCACCATCACCTAATGATATTTTATACTTAATCCTGAGCCTTGATACGTTCATTGCTAACATGATTATTAATAAGGCATTAACTGCGACTAGTACTGAAAACCAAAAATAATTATCCATAGTTACTTCTCACAAAGGAAACAAAAAAGGTAAATAGTTAATGGCCCAACTATAAGCAAATATAAGTAGGCCTTGGTTCTAAACTATTTGGTTAAAAAAGCGGTAGTGTAATTGAACAGGCGCTTTTTAACTTGCGCACTCAGGCCTAGACTTATTAGACCTGAAGAAAATACGGAGATGATTACAATACTTTTAATTATTTTAGCACCTGTAAATACAGTGAGTAACACTAATAGCAAAGCATAACCTATGCCAATTAAGCCCAGAAAAAGGCACATCCCTTTAATATCGTTATTCATTAAATTTCCTTATTAGTACATAAAAAACTACAGGTGGAATACTAACCTAAAAACTTGGATATATGAAAAATATTTAATAGAGCGAAGTCCTTACGCTTAAGTCTGTGGGTGGAAATCAACATTTGCTCATAAGGCGTTTCCATTAATTTAGAAAAAACGGATATTAAGATTTTAAATAGTTAGCATGAAAAGACAATAGGGATTGCTCGTTCAGTATGACATTCATATGAGGCCATCTCGAATTCTCTGCAGCCCCAAGGTCGATTTTCGTAAATTGAACATCTATAAGTTTCCCGGTCTAAAGCTGAGCACCACCCATCTTCTAAACGCAACATAGTCTCACCGCCCCAATTATCTACCGTAATGTATTGCTCAGGAACACCGGTGTCGGAAATAAGCATCACCTCTAAACGACAACAGTTCGCTTGGCAGTTTGAACAGGTGACTTCCGTTTTTGATACATCTTTAATATTAATAGCTATACATCATTGAGTAAAAGAATGGCGCATCTTACCGTAAATTGACTCTATTCGATATGCATTATGAATAATGGGTACTCTCAATTGAGATAGATTCGAGACAAACGTAAATTTACCACTTAATATTAATTTTTGTTCCAACTTTTACTAATGCCATAAATTCATCCATCTCGCTGTTGGTTAAAGCGATACAGCCGTTTGTCCAATTAAATTTTTGAGTTAATATCGAAATATCAGCTAAGTTATTTCGTTGGCCGTGAACCATAATAAAGCCCCCAGCTGAAACACCTTTATTTTTAGCGTTAATCAAGTCAGCTTTATTAGGGTAACTTATATGCATAGCCCGGTAGAAAGAGGAGTCCTCTTTTTTATAATCTAAGGTATAAATGCCTTCAGGTGTTTTCTGGTCACCTTCTTGTTCTTTATGACCTTTGGGATTCCTGCCAAATGCAACATGATACTCTTTGATAACCTTATATTTATCTAAGAGGTACATTTTATTCTCGGATTTATCGACTATAACGAGATCGATCTCAGCCCAAGTGAAAAAGGGCATACATGTTAAAATAAACGCAAATAGTTTCATTTTATATAGCACCTTGTTATGCAATATTTTGCCAAAGGGGAAACGTAGCTGAACAGACAAAACTGTGCCCCCGATTTAACTGAGTATAATGCTGATATAGCCTCTATATCATAAGTTTTAATGCTATATATGGCACCAAATTTAAAATGAGAATTCCTATTTTATAGTTTGCCATGTATGAAAAATACAGAGTAGGTAATTTTGATGTATTTACACCAGATAATTTACTATGGGTCTTGAGTACTAAGTCTTTAAATATGAAAAGGGATATTGCTGAAAATGCTAAAATCCCTATATTAATAGCAGTACACCAACCTAATAAAGTCGTAATTTGATTAATATCCATAGTGGATTCATTCTCCGTTTAAGTGTGTTGTTATGTGTTTAATTTAATTATTTACCGGTATCACCGGGATGTATTTATTTAGGCTAAACTGTCTGTTTTTTGAGTAAATCAGCTTAGCCTATGGCCTTTACTTAGTTTTTCTAGAGTGCACATATTTTATCGTTTGTGCTTTTTAGGTTAATTTTAACTGCTTAATATTATTCGTCATTAAAAAATACTTTCAATAATTACCTTTGACTATATCTTGTAGTGTTAGAGGCATTAGAGTTAATTTCACTTAAAGTCACTTTATTATCTAATAGTGGCATCGTTGCCCATAATAAATTCTTTTCATTTAGAATGACGTTAACTTGTTAAACGTTTCTGTTAGCAGCCATTACTCATAATTCGTGTACCTGCGTATGGAGTAATATTAGGCGTCGACACAGAATACATAACAAAGCAGTCAGTACCTTGATTAGGTAAAGGAAAAGGGGGAGTATTGTCTTTTGGGTTAGGGTTCCCAGTAAAATAATAAACCAACACTGGATAATTAGGAAAATAGTCTGAACTAACTGAAAGCATTGGCCCTGAGATATCTAATACTTTGTTTAAGTCAGCAGGCACGGGGAAACCATGGGCAAGGTTTATATTATCCCCATTATCCAAAGTCATAACTTGCGCACCTTCAGTCAAACCTAATATTAAAGCTTTTGTATGCACAAGCGACATTGTTGTTTTGATATCTCCCTCGATAGATTCAAGGGTTGCAATTCTAGCCTCTGTAGACAAGTTACTAAATTTGGGAGCTGCAGTTACCGCTAAACCCCCTAAGATAACGATAACAATTATTAATTCGATTAATGTAAAGCCTTGCTCTTTTATCAAAACAATAACTCCATGGTTTATTTACTGTAAGGCATTAACAGCCTGATAAAGGGGGAAATTGTGGACGAAATGCTGAGTAACAAAAACAGCAACTGTTATATTCTTTATTACTTTCTATATGCCCATTGTGCTGTTTAATTTTTTGAAAACAATTTATGAAATAACTCTTCAGATTTTTTGAGTCCTTCATCTGTTAATACAACAGATTTAGTTTTACCAACAGGATCACAAATTAACCCCTTTTCATGCAAACGATTAGTCACCTCCCAATCAATTTGTTTCCATGCTCGATAATGATCATGTAACGTGGATACAATAAAGCTAAGGCTGCGTCATTAATTTTATTTTTATCAATATCCATAGTTAACTCCAAGTTTTTATGGGCAAATAATGCCCATATTAACAGGAAAAAAACTATTATTTAAATAGCTATGAACGAACCTCACTGCTTTTATTCTCGCTTGATTGTTTTGCTATATTGCGTATCCCAAGCTTGATTTTTATCACCATACCTAATAAAAGCAACGTGGCTATAAAGGGCATACATCATTTTCCTGCTTGAATGCCTGTTAGGTGTTTTTTACCCAACCAATGCTAAGTAAATACCTATTGCCTTTTACAATTTTTGAAACTTGATGTTCGCTTTCATCAGGGCGAAATAGTTTAATCCGTTTTGTTTCGTAAATTGGACTAGAACAAATAAACTCACCGCCCTCAACTGCATTTTTTATTACAATATTTAACCGATAATGCTTACCTGAAACAACTTTATCTGTATGTGGAGATATTTCACTTCCTTCAGGGAATTTGAGCAAATAAGTATCAAATTTTATAGGCCAAGTTGCTCCGCAAATCAAAATTTTATCGTAACCCGAATCTTGCCTGCCTCGCTCCCAACGGAATAATTTACTCAGAAAAGACATACAATCTCACGAAACACCTAATGCCGCAATAAGCGGCTTGTAATGTGAATTCAGCAAATGTTGAGGAACGAAAACAGCCAACTTATGTGGACTCCCCCTTGTCAACAATCAAAATCATAACACAAAGAAATAAATGCGTACTTATGTACGAGCTCTATATTGAGAAGCGATCTCAGGCTCTTTGATATTTACGCGAAC